>Ga0214544_1001939_pt1 | contig 43574 bp, 29 predicted proteins | sample CNSS3metaG_FD_160074 | JGI IMG/M metagenome (GOLD analysis project Ga0214544, IMG submission 160074) | Root nodule microbial communities from cowpea collected in UCLA plant growth center, Los Angeles, California, USA - CNSS3 | ecosystem: Host-associated > Plants > Roots > Nodule | place: USA...
CAATCCTTGCTCGTACTTGCCTAGCCCCTTTCCGTACTCATATCCCTCTTTCAACATGACCTTGGCCGTCATAAGGGAAGTACGCGACAAGTGTGGGTTCATTGGAAAGGGCTCCACATAGGCATTACCTACAATTTCCAAAGATTGGAAGGCTGTCTCGAGGGCTTCCTCTGCTGCTTCAGTATAGCGAGAAGATGAAGGCCCACTCACTAAAATATCTTCCTCCCTTGAAACAGTCACTAATTTGTCACCCATGACATATTTTAACTTTTAGTTCAAGGTTGAAGGTACCACGCTCGCTGAGTGAATCCAAGGACGACCCAACAAGCAGCTGTATGCTGGAAGGATGTCCATCACTTGGAAAGTTATTTGAAAGACACATGGACCTATTTGGATTGGCAATTCTACCTCTCCCATTACTTCTCTTTTACTCCCATCGAAAGCTCTCACTATCATTGCACTTGGTTTCATGTGAATACCTTCACACGGTAGCTTTCCCAATGTTGCTTTCGGCATTACATTCAAGGAAGATCCATTGTCGATTAATACACGTGCTATGACATGATCCAAGCATTTTACAGAGACATGGAGGACCTTATTGTGACCCCTCCATTCAGTAGGTATCTCCTCATCGGTAAAAGTGAGGTAATTGTTAGCAGTGATATTGCTAACAATTCCCTCAAAACTGTCCAGAGAAATATTTTGCTCCACATGCGCTCCAGTGAGTATCTTCATTAACAACTTTCTATTAGAGGTTGAATGCATGAGTAGTTCTAAAAGTGAGATTCGAGCAGGCAGGCAATTCAACTGTTCGACCACTTTATACTCGCTTTGTTGTATGAACTTCAAGAACTCGCAAGCCTCCTCATCAGATATTTCTTTCCCATCGTCTTTTCTTAGACCCTCGTCGGTTTGGATGGTCTTCCCTTTCAAGAGTTCCTTAGCCTTTTTGGTATTCACTGATTCACTATTGCCAACTCCATTTTTCACCAAGTTTGGAGGCGTAAAGATTCGACCACTCCTCGTAATTCCACCGATGCCTGATATATTTTTCACCACTAACTCACCACTGATAGGTTGACCACCTACCCGCTGTTCCTCACCCAACACGTATGCACCATATTTCCACGGGACAACTTTCTCACTTTTGTAGGGAAATGGGGAGGGTGCTTGGATAATAATAGATTGCCTTTCTTGAATTGTCGGGGTAGAGGTGGATCCAGTGAAATGAATCACCAATGGCTCTGGCAAAGTCACACCGGGTTCCGCACCATCTTGTGCAAATACTTTTTCCTCCATGTCCACGTGACATACTTGCACAAAGTTTTTGTCTATAAGATTTTGTAGAACATTCTCGAACTCGGTGCATTCATTGATAGAATGTTTAGCACTCGGATGGAATCCACATTTTTCACTCAGGTTATATTCCCCTTTTAACAAACCCAATTTCAATAGTGTCTCAAAAACAAACCGCTTGGAGCTTCGAATTTCACTCACATCCCTCACCAGGCGGTGTTTTTTAACCTCAATGGCATTTGTCGAAGGGTTCCCAAGACCAGAAAGTGGATTAGCCTCAACACTGGGTTTGTCTTCGTGGAACTTTATCCATCCTGAGTTGATTAAAGCTTCCACCTTGTGTTTAAGGGACACACAATTCTCAGTAGAGTGACCAACTCCCCCTCCGTGATAATCACATTTGGCATTTGGATCATAATTCTTGGGGAACGGAGGTTGCACAGGCTTCATCGGACAGATGGCCACCAAACGCTTTTGGAGGAGATAAGGCAACAATTTCGTATATGACATAGGAATAGGAGTGAAATGAACGAAGTTCCTCTCTTGATTCCTCCTTAGATTAGCGTTTTGTCCCGTGTTTCAGTTGAAATTCGAGTTAGGTTCGGTTTTCCAAGCATTATTTAGAGCATGTTGTGGTTGATAAAGATTCGACGGTTGATAAAACCCTTGCTGCCGAGGTCGTGTTTGATGAACAGACACTACATTGGCCACATAAGGAGGTTGGTTCAAGTGTGGTCGATAATTATGTGTAGGAGCCCAACTTTCCCACACAGGCATCACTGAGGCCGCCTGTACTACCGCTTCTTTCTTCTTTCAAGGAATAAAATTGGGTTTCTTAGGAGTTGCAACCGCGAATGGGCCATATGCAATCTTTCCACTTTTTAACCCGATTTCTATTCTTTCCCCTATGATAATGATATCAGCGAAATTGGAAGACACATTCCCCAACACATGCTCATAAAATGGTGATTGCAGCGTGTTTACAAACGTCGCCACCATCTCCTTATCAAGTAGAGGTGGCTCAACCTGAGCAGCCAACTCTCTCCACCGTTGTGCATATTCCTTGAAGGACTCAGTATCCTTCTTGGCCATGTTTTGCAATTGCAATCTATCTGGCGCACTATCTGTGTTGTATTTATACTGTTTCACAAAGGCGTCGGCCAAATCCATCCAGGAATGAATTCGAGATGGCTCCAAGTGTGTATACCAATTCAATGCTACCCCAGCCAAACTATCTTGGAAACAATGTATTAGCAATTTTTCATCATAGGCATAAGCAGCCATCTTTCTACCGTACATTGTCAGATGGCTTTTAGGGCATGTGGTGCCGTGATACTTTTCAAATTCTGGGACCTTAAACTTGTGTGGTATCATCACACCAGGAACCAGGCTTAATCTCGCCACATCACCGAACCCATAGCTTCCACCACCCTCAATGGCACGAATCCTTTCCTCAAGAATTTCAAGCTTACTCTTAGCCCCATCAACAACAGTGGATATTGCTTGGACTGTAGCGTGTGGTGCAGCTTTAGTCGCAGCATCTGCATCGATGAATGTTTTCGGAGGCTGGGGCGCCACAGTCATCCTCGGTCCTGTGAATGTGACTGTCTCATTCATCTCCGCTCCTGTCACGGGTGTCGAAGCTAACATCGGCCCTTGAGTACTGTTCGATAGTGTGTTGTTAGCTGCAGGAAAAGAGAAAGAAGTTTGTTCTGCATCTGAATATTCTCCAACTGGAGGAGTGTATCCCGGAGGCAAGCCGTACATGGGGAACGGAACTGACGCGCCTAGAGGCGTACTATAAGAATGAGCATTCTCCTCGACCCTAGCGGATGAGGCCTCCCCTGAAGCCTTCAGTGACTTCAAAACCTCTAGGATTTGGCCCACTTGATCCTTTAGCTCGTTAATGTCAGCCTTCACAGCTTCATGGGCTTCTTCCCAATCTTCCATGCTTCTGTGGTTAGCTCGTGTGCGATAAGGGTGTCGTGGAAATTTTGCCGTCGTATTTGATTTTGCTCTATTATTTCGTTAAATGAAATGAATTATGAAGAATGAAAAGAAATAAAATGAATGCAAAACATTTATTCTAGTCGGAAATTTTAAAGCTGTGAGAACGTTAAGGTAAATATATCATAGAAATTAACACGAAACTGATACAACCCAACCATTAACAAGTCTTCTACATTGATTAAACAAGAAAAGAAATAAAACCTATTCCCTACCCCTGACTATCATGCTCTTCATCTCCCTCATCAACTTCTTGCAATGATTAAAGAAAGCTTCAATCTCCCTTGGCGGATTGAAGATCGGTAGTGCAGCCTCTGCTTCAGCTAATAATCGTGGGATTTCTTCAATTGCTCCATTCGCCAAGGCAGCTAGCTGTGAGAAACATCTCTTCCAATGTTCTATAGTCATTTCCTGCTCGGCTGTGTACTCATTCATCCGACTGATCACCTCTCGATGTTCCTTTTCCAATTCAGCTCTATGCCAACGCTCCTCGTCCATCTTCACCTCATAGGTCGATACCACCTCCCTCATTTGTCGTTCAACCTCACTGATTCTCATTTGGGCATTGTGCAACCGTCTCAGCGCTTCAGTTTTGTCTCTCTTAAATTCCTCACACAACTGATCCCTTTGGCGCTTAGATACTGTTGCTGCATCTCTCTCTAGGTCCCTTGATTTTAATGCGGTGCTTGCTGCGGCCAAATCCCGTTTCACTCTGAAAGCATGATCTCGTTCTTCTCTTTGTTGCTTGAGAATCCCTTCATACGCCTTTGCCATTTCCTCATTATCACGCCTCAGATCCACAAACTCATGTCGGAGACTTTGAAGCTCGTTAATTAATTTGCCATTTTTTAGTTTCATCTTCTCGATCTCTTCTTTTAGCCCCTTCACCTCCTCAGACTCAACAGGTTCCAATCGCTCCGGAGTAGGAGAGTCTGACTTGAAGGGTAACTTAATCACATTAACCCTTTCCAGAATCCATCGTCGGTAAGATATTGTCCCGTCTATTACCCAGGCCTTGGGTCTTTTTCTGCGCGCAGAACCTCACCCCAGGCACTCCTAACTCGTCGAATTAGATCTTGGGAAATTCCTTCTTCATAATAAGTCCATATGGCAACCAGAGATTCTGGAGTCGGAGAGCTCTTAATTGGACATCCAAATTGTCGTTGAGCCAGAACAGGGTTATAATTCACACAACTTCTGGTGCCTATCAAAGGGACGTTAGGGAAGTCCCCACAAGAAATGACATGCGACTTGGGCAGCCCAGGGACACACCATCTAATTTTCCCCCCATTCAAACTTGCACAGAATTGGGCCCATTCCTTCGCCCCTCGAATTTCAACGCCACCATGTGGCAACTCCCCAATTTGACATTCAACATTTACTGTACCCAAGCGGACTCGGGATATAAACCATACATACAATACAGGTACACAGCATAACATCTTCTTCCTCTTGAGTGCGTAGCACAAATTCAAACCCCCGTACACATCAGCTAGAACCGCAGTGACTGGACTTTCTGAATGAATCTTGTAAGCGACAAACACATCGATGGCCGCTTGATCAACAAAATTCTCCATGTTAGGGAAGAGCACGACTCCATATAGCGTAAGAGCCAACACATCCATGAACGTCTCCCCTATCTACTTCTCAGCCAAACGATGCAAGTGCCCTCTAAATACCCTTGGGGAATCCCTTTCGAGTTGCCCTTGGAGGCCATTTTACTTTCTAGCTCAGCAGGGTGTACCTTCAAGATTCTTGCCAACGTAGAGATAGATGCTCGTTGCTCAAAATATCTGTAAGGGACTTTATCTTCCACCGACAAACCCAAAATCTGTTCGAACTCTTCTACTACTGGTGCCAACTGAAAATCCTGGGAGGTGAAACATCTGAGCGACGGATCATAATATTAGGCCAAAGCGGTGACTGCTGACGCTTGGACTTCCACATTCAACAACCTCAATAAGTTTCCATACCGCTTCTTGAAAGCATTCTTCTGTATAATCTTCATTTGTTGCACTATTTCCCTTAAACCATTCAGATTGCTATCTATAACCCTGATAGGTAACTTCTTCTTCAAGGCATCCGACCCTAAATTCCCTCCGACTTGAAATCCCATGTTAATTTCTTTTGTTTCTTTTTTTTCACAAACTCAATCACAGCCTTAAAATTTCTGACCTAGAATCACAAGAAATGTTATGGCATGGCATGACAAAATACATGTTATGCATGAACAAATAATCAAAATGCATGTATGATGATGCCACGAAAGAATGTACAAACGCATGACTTCATTGCTAATTCAAATAAAGCAAGAAAAATAAGATGAGAATTAAGGTAATGCACATGTCTCCCCTTGTGCCTTATCAAAGGTTCGACGCCTAATGGTCCTAAGGTAAAATACATGCGCTCGCCAGGATGGTTCCCTAATACTTAAGGATCAAGGTCACTAGAGCTATGGCCCACTTCTTGGCATTTCCCACAACAGTTGGTAGACAATAAGATGTGGGAGTACCAACGAAGTAAACAAACTCTAGCTGGGGTTCTCACAATGACCAATTGGGAAGTTCATCCACTGTGGCACTACTACACAATCCCCTCTAACTCTAAGTTACACAGACCCGGGTATAGGGCCCCGCTCATGATATGCACAAAGTGTGTGTGTGTGGAGGGAGAATGATGCATACCATAACCCCCACCTGCAAAACAACTAGAAAATTTCCCAAGCAGATATATAACAAAATATGCAAAACAATTTACACACAATCATTCCAAGAGACAAATATATACAAATTAAAATAGAGACAAGAATATACAAATAAAAATAGAGACAAAAAAAACAAATAAAAGAAAGGGGGAAAAGAAAAAAAAAGAAAAAGGTAAAACCACATTTAGTCCGCATATCTAATTAAATGGCTTGACTCTCTAGTTTCCCCAGTGGAGTCGCTAGCTGTCGCAACCCGGAATCGCGACGAGAAAGCGAACCGAAAAAGAAAACGGGTTTAAAAAGATATTGGGAGTCGTCACCACAGTTATTTTTGGAAAACTATGGAAAACCATAAAATAAAGAAAGTCTGCGAAGAACCAAATTTTGGATCCGGGAGTCAGTTACGCGTAGGGAAGGTGTTAGCACCCTACGCGCTCGCCCAAGGGCGATACCTTTAATTAAAAATGCAAAGTTGATGTGGTTTTCAAAATGTTAATTTTCCCCCAAAAGAAATAATAAGACAAAAAAGCTAAAAAGAAACAAAAATATTTTTTTAAATTTTTTGGGCCTGACAAGGATTGATTTTGGTCCTACGTATTCTCATTAAGGATGAGAAATCAGGGTTACGTAGTTCTTTAAAAGATATTTGAAAAACAGTTGAGAAAAAGATTTGATTTTTTAGAGGTGAACCTGACAAGGACTGACCTTGCTTCTACGTATCTCACGGTGGAGAATCAAGGATCACGTAGTTTTTAAAAACGACATTTTTGTTTGAAAATATTGATATTTTTATATTTTTATATTTTGTACTTTTTTGGTGTTTTTGAATTACTTGAAAATATGTGTCATACGACGTGAGCGGTCGGACAAACATTAAAAGAGAAAGAAAATCATTTTTGATATTTTTAAAAATGAGTGTCACACGATGCGGGCAATCGGACAGACACAACAAAACAAAAGAGAACATTTTTTGTTTTTAGATTTTTTTCTATTTTTTTTAATTTTTTATAATTTAAAATATTTTCATTTTCTCTTTTTAAAATAAAAATAATAATAAATAAATAAATAACAAAAAAGGATAATAATAAAAATAACAAAATAACAAAAAAATAAAAAAATAATAACAAAAAGGACAAAAGAAAGAAAGAAAGAAAAATAATAATAATAATAATATGGTGCATGAGTAACGTGTGAGGTGCGTGAAGTGAACATAAAACACATGCCCAAAATAAGATAAGCATAAACAGGGGTGCAAGGTTATCAATTATGGTGGTGTGCAAAGTAAAACATGAAACAAGTGTGGCAGGGGTGTGAGGTTAGTAAACATCAGGGGTACTCATAGTAAAATTAAAACAGGGGTACAAGATAAAGGAAAAGGGGTGCATAGAGACAAAAATGGGGGGTGCAGGGATTAAGAATGGGAGTTCACGACATAAAGATGGGTCTGCCAGCCCAAACCCAATCTTTTATTATTATTTTTTTAAGACATCATAAACCCTAATGGGTTTATTTTTGTTTCTCTTTCTTTTGTAGCCGCCACACCACCATGCCACCACGCCACCATGCCACCGCGCCACCGTCAGAGGTCCCGCCGGCAAGACCCGCAACTGTCGACGCCAACCACCACCAGAGGCGTCGCCGGCGAGAACCCAAGTCCCCAAATCCTCGCGCTTCGTTTCTTCTCCCGCACGCAAGATAGTGTCGTGACCACCACCACCGGAGTAACACCGTCGACACCGCTCTTCACCAGTGGTTTCATCGACGTCGAGGCCTCATTCTCCATCCGCGTCGCGCTCGGGACACCAACTCTAGGGCTAACTGTCGCGCCTCCACCTCCGTTAGAAGCTTCAACTCCTCATCGGTGATGCCGCCGATGATTCTTTTTCGTCTCTTGGTTTTACCATTTCCGATGGCATGGAATGGAAGGAGGTTTGGTTTTAGTTCTTGTGGTTGGGGCATGATGGTCAGGCTGAGGGTGGAAGAAAGGGATTAAGGTGAGGGTGGAAGAAAAGGATTAAGGCTTTGAATGTTATTCGGGGATGGAGGTCCGTTAGTGGCTCTTTGGAAGAAGATTGGGTCTATGTTTTTGGGTCTCTGTTTTCTTGATTTTACGCAGGTGAGCAACGAAGACAAAACAAGAAATAAGATAAAAAAAAAAAAAAAATTGTACTCTGTTCAAGAAATAAGATAAAAAAAAAAAAAAAATTTTACTCTTTTTAAAAAAAAAAAAAAAAAAAAAAAAAAAAGTGTACTCTGTTCTTTATTATTTTTACGTAGGTGCGATGGGAATAAACAAAATAAATAACAGATGTAACTATGCTCACCTCAAATCATCTCTCATCCATACATTCATGAACATCAATTTCAAATCACGTTAACAGAAGCTCCAATTCGTATATCCATGAACATCAACAATAACATCAAGTCACGGTAACATAAGCTAAGAAGGAGTTAAGAACACTTACCGTGAAAATAAAACTTAATGCATTAATAGCTTTCCTTCCGTTTTCAATTTTGACTCCTCTCCCTCTCTGATTTCTAGTGCCTTCTCCCTTATGTAGTAATCCAAAAAAAAGAACCTCCTTTTTATTATGTAACTATCTCCTTTGTTCTGTTCACTTTTGATGTTACTTCATGTTCCTTCAACCATCATGACCATGTTACATGTCATTCCCAATACAAAACCATGATAGCATAGCAAGCATGGGTCTGATAACAGAGAGATCTCACGTTACCTCTACCTTTCTTTCCTTTTTTTCTTTTTCCTTTTTTTTCTTTCTTTTTGTTGTTGTTGTTGTTGTTTTTTTATTAAACTAGAATGAGAGACGTAAAACAAAAAAAGGAGCTATAATAATAGAAAGGAAAATAATGTAATAATAAAAATAATGAGCCCAAAGAAATAAATAAATAAATAAAACATAATTAAATTAAAAATAAAATAAATAAAATAATAATAATAATAATAATAATAAATAAAATAAACATAGATTTTTATTTTTTTCTCAAACTAAAACATATTTTTTATCTTTTTCTTTTATTTTATTAATTATTCTTTTATTTATTTTTCTCAATTGAACTTTAATTAATTAATTTTTGTTTATTATTTTTATCATTGTTTTCCGGACGAAATTGGGTGTTGACAATGTGTTCTTGAATTCTTTGGTCAATCAAGGTTAAACAAAAGTTTTCATAAATTTTTAATTGATTTTTGCTCTAACAAGTCCAATCCAACCCTCCCTTTCTTGGGCTTGAACTCTTTTAGTTTAAAACTTGAATAAGCTGATACTCGTGCAACCTATAGAGGTTGATACTCGTGTTTGAGAGACTATACTCGTGATACCTACAGAGGTTAAACTCGTGTTGTAATTAATTGAATTGATTAATGGAACTTCCTATGCAACGTGCTTGAAAGAGAATTATATGTAGCCCATGTGGTTGGATGAACTAGTATTAAAATTGGACTTAACATTGATTCAATTTTTTATTGAATATTTTATATTAAATTATTCTAAATAGTTTCAAAATCTATTCACCCCCTTCTAGAGTCAACTACACCTTCATTCCTCACCTAATGTTTCTTGTAAGGATGTTGTTCCTCTAGTTGTATTTCGATCAAATAACAAGAGACAAAAAAATGATATCCAAAACTCACAAGATGATCATATGGTTAATGAACCAACAAACAATGTGCAAATCACTAATGAACAAGTGATAGAAGAGGCACATGAAATAACACCAAGAAGGACGAAAATACAAAGAAGACTAACTATTTCGAGTGATTTTATTATGTATTCACTTGAACATGAATGTGAATTGAGTATTGATGAGGATCTTGTCTCATTTAAATAGGGATGACAACAGGTCAGGTCAGACATGGATAGTGCCTACCCACAATCTGACGCACAATAAAAAAATTCGTTCGTTACCTGCCTCATTACAGTTGGGTACCCGCTTAAAAAGTACTTGCGAGTTTTTTACTTGTGGATACTTGCAAATATTTAAAAAATATATATTTTTTATAAAATTTTAAAATAAAATTTAAATAAAATTACAAAAAGTTATAAAATAAAATATAAATTAAATTAAATACAAATTTAATTTTAATTTTAATTAAATTTAATCTAATAAAAAATATATTAAATTTTAATTTTAATTAAATTTAACTTAATAAAAAATAAATTTAATTTAAATTTAAAAATTTTGTGGGTAATGGATACTTACGGGTACGGATAGTATGATACTCTCACTCGATCCGTTTATCAATGGGTATTAAAAGTCTCGTTGCCCACTACCCGGGGGTACCAACTATCCACCGCAGATTTTATTCACAGATACCCGCAATCATGAGTATTTTTGTCATTCCTACTTTAAACGTATCATGAAAAGTGACAATTCAAAAAAGTGGTTGAATGTTATGAAAGAAGACTTGAAATCAATTGCTAACAATAAAGTATAGGATCTAGTTTAATTGCCTAAAGGTTTAAAAAGAGTCAATTGTAGATGAGTCTTTAAGATAAAACATGACTTAAAAGGCAATATTGAAAGGTAAAAAGTTAGGTTAGGTGTCAAAGGTTTCACTAAAAAAGATGGTATTGCCTACAAAGAGACATTTTCCCTTTTTCTAAGAAAAACTCTTTGAGAATTGTTTTGTCTTTGATTACTTCTTATGATTTTAGGCTTAACCAAATGAATGTATAGACTGCACTTTTAAATTTTGATTTAGAGGGAGAAATTTATATGGACCAACCTTAAGTCTTTATTCCCAAAAGAAAAAAGGAAGACATGGTGTAAAGAAGTTAATGTATGGACAAAAATAGGCTTCTAGGCAGTGGTATCTCAAGTTTGATGATACCATCACTTAGGTATGATTTTGTAGAAAATATTGTTGACCAGTGTATCTACATGAAGGTTAGTGGGAGCAAGTTTGTAAGTTTAGTCCTATATGTTCATAATATTTTGCTTGCTATTAACTATGTTGCTATGTTACATGATGTAAATAATTTTCTCTCTATTAATTCTGAAATGAAAGATATAAGTGAGACATCCAATGTGATAAGAATAGAAATATTTTGTGACAGATGACAAGGATTGTTAGGATTGTCTCTAAAATCATTTATTAGTAAGGTATTAGAGAGATTCATAACAGAAAAGTGGTTGTAGGGACTGTTCCAGTACAAAAGGTGACAAATTTAATCAAATGCAATGTCCCAAAAATACTTAGAATGAAATGAAATAAAATATATTTCTCATACATTAGTGGTTGGGAGTTTGATATATGCCTAAGCATGTACTCGACCAGACATTAGCTTTGCCATTGAATTTTTGGTCAATATCAAAGCAATCCTAGAATAGAACACTAGAAACCAACAAAGAAAGTTCTTAAGCATTTACAAGGCACGAAAGATTACATGCTCACATGTACAAGATCAAATAACCTTGAGGTGATTAGCTATTCGGATTCAAATTTTGTTGGATGTGTGGACTCAAGGAAATCCACGTTTGGATAGATTTTTCTTTTGGCTAGAGGAGTGGTATCATGGAAAAGTGCAAAACAATTCGTGATAGCCACTTCTACCATGGAGGTTGAATTTTTGGCATGCTTTGATGCCAAAGTTCAAGCATTATAGTTACAAAACTTTACTATAGGATTTGGTATTGTTGATAGTACAACAAAACTAGTGAGGATTTATTATGATAACTGCAATTGTTTTCTTTTCTAAAATTTATAAATACTCAAAAGGAGCAATACAAATGAATTTAAAGTATTTATCAGAAAGAGAAAATACAAAAAGCAAAAGGTGTCAATTGAGCATATTGGTACAAACTTAATCAGAGTGGATTCGACAACTAAAGATTTATCACCTAAGACATTTATTGTCCATGTTAGGTATAATGGATAAGTCTTTGTAAACAATGTATTTTGGAATATATATATATATATATATATATATATATATATATATATATATATATATAATGGTTGCAATGCTTATATGCTTATATTGCTTGACACTTGTGATTTTCATTATAGATATTTCTATTTATTTCGTCATTCACATTACATGTTACACGTTATTATTTATTAGTGAAATGACATAATGTATCTTTGAAGGAACATTAAGGACATATATTACAATTTTAATTAAAGTTAAGTTAGAAAATTTGTTATACATGGAAGAAATCTTGTTGTTGGCTAACTTAGAACCAATATGATTCAATCTTTTAACTTAATTCAATGAAGGATAATAAATTGATAAATTCAATATATAATGTGCACTTAAAGTTTTATGTTAAATCATTACATAGGTCGAATGAAAGAATGTTAGATTATTTTAATTTGATATTAGCTCCTCTAATCTATAGAATGACTTTAATGTGAAGATTTCGAATAAGAATATTATTAGATTATAATTAAAATAATAGAAATTATTTTAGAAATATTAGAATCAATTCCCTCCCTTCTCAACTCATTAATGCATTATGGTTCTTTAATAAATTTTTAAAATAAAAATATACAAGGGAGTTATAAAAGAGAATTTTTTTTATGAAAAAGAGTTGTGTTATTCTAAACAAAAGATATATCATCATTAATAGAAGAACATATCTTACAAACATATTTTCTATATCATAATACCATTAAAAAAATAATAAGAGAATGAAAAACATCAATTAATGTAAAGAGATATTTTGCAATGATCTAGGTAAGTAAGTTTTTAAATGCTTTTACACATAATGTCTTAACACTTAAAAATGATAAAGGACAATGCTAATTAGTGTCTTAAGGGTACTAGTTAAGGAATAATTAATATGTATTGATTATATCATTTTTACATTGAAAGTTAGAATTATTAAATACATTTTTAAACAATAACTTAATAATACAAAACAAGAACTTTGAAATTTTTAAGGTCTTTACTAAAAGATAAGAATTTTTTTTGACACTTAAGATTCTTTTTGTGAATGCTTCAAATCTTGTGTGTTTTTTTTTTTTGTAAATTTTTTAGATATTTAACACTATTTTTTTGTTGTTTTTTCTATTGATTTAAATTTTCTTGTGTTTAATTATGTTTAATTTTTAGCAACATTAAGATAATGTTATTTTATTATTTTATTATTTTTTTAACTTTTATTGATAAGTATTAAATAAAATATGAAACACACTTGTACAAATTTATGACATTTTTGTCCTTTAAATAAAAAAATGGCATTAATGATTATTAGGTCAGATTTCATTTAATACAATACTCAATTATGCAATTTTATAAAATTCAATATGTATTAATTATCCTTAACTAATTTCCACTGGTTAGCAATGCCCAATGATAAATTAAAAAATAATTAGGAATGCTTTATTTAAGAAAGATAATAACAAAAAATTAAATAATGATTAATTTTAATTTTAATTAAAAGACTACCTTTATTTTATTATACATTGATCATTGATTATTTTTGATATTAAACCATCACAAAACATGAACTTTTGAATTTTTTAATGACTACGAGATTAACTATCCCACAATCTCAAAAGCACACAGTTGTTTTTCTTTGTTTGAAATATAAAAGCAAAATGTACTCTCAACCTTTCAATTTCTCTACTCTGCAAACCCACCTAATGTTCTACTTTTTATTTTTTTTTTCACTTTTTCCAAATAATTCAACGAAACACAAAGAGAAATAAATAGAGTTGTGCAGTGACAGTCTTAACCAACATCGTCGGAAGAGTCAAAATAATAGATCCAAAATTTATATATTTAATTATTATCACAACATAATAAAAATGAATACATAATTTAATATAACGATAACTAAAAAAAATCACACATATATAAAAGATTGTTCTTCGTTCCTTTACATCCCTAAACTCATCAATAATTGAATCATAGCTAAAATTTTCAGTTATTTCTTTTTCAATGTAAATAATCATGTTGTCGATATGAAATTCATCTTCCATTTTATTTTATAATCTTGTTTTGATAATTTTCATTGCAAAAAATTATATTTATGTTGTAGTTGTAGAGACCGAAAGAGTTAAAATAAGACGAATTAAATGATCAATCAAGTATAATGTCCTTGACTTTCATGTTCTTGTCCAGGATTGACATAATTCAAGCATGGTTGATAAATTCTTCAAATCTTGATGGTTAGGAGTATCAATAATAAAGTATTGAAGTTGAAATTTTAAACTAACATTCTCTTACTCACTAAAATCTAGTTATAAAATAAAAACACATAATACAACAATTTTTGTTTTATGGTCATAAAATAAAAAATTAATATACAAGAGATTTGTTAAATAAATTATTAAATTAATATTTCACTATCAAATGAAATGATAGTGAAATAAGAATAAAAATAATAATTTTTTTTTTCTCTTCAAAAAAGAAAAAAAATAGATAAGAATGAAAAATAAGAATAATTTATAAAAAACCAACAACATAATAAAAAAATAAAAAATATTTTAATAAATATTTTTATTCTTTTTATTATATTTGAGTTTTTATTTTATTATTTATTAATATTAAATATTATATAGTATAAAAAAATATTTTAATTATAATTAATTTACAATATATTATCTATAATATAAAAAAAATCAAAATTTTTGGGAGCCCATCGCCGCTCTAGTTCCCGGGATACTCCATCACAGCAGACTGGAACATAAGAAATAATATACACTAAAAATAGAGAGATGAATAAATAGTTAAGCATGCAATATTTCTTATCTTCACTAAATACAAACTTATTAGTATAGAAATTCAGAGAGTTACATGAAATTATCACGAGGCTTAATTATTAATTTAGTTCTTTAATTTATTATTTTAGTTCATTTTTTTTATTCTTTAATTAATTTAGTCTTTTAATTTGATTATTATTTTTTATTTAATTTAATATTTTTTTAAGATGTCTAATTTTTTTTCTTTAATTTAAAATAATATTAATAATTAAGTTTATTTGTAATTTATATATACATATTAAAATAATTTTATTTAATTTTAAAAAATTTGAGAATTTAAATGATCGTAAAAAATAAAATAATTTTAATATTTAAATGAAATAATTTAATATATAAATTATAAAAACTATTTTAATATATATATATATATATATATATAAATTGTAATTAAATTTAATTAATAATTTAGTTTAAATCGTCTTAATAAATAAAATAATTAAATTGAATAAAAATAATAAAATCATCATATCGAACTCTTTACAAAAAATTTAAAGAATCAAAATTGAAAAAAAAAATATTAAAATAAACCGACTAATAAATTAAAGGACTAAATAATTGAGCTGTAATATAATTAATAATATTAATATTAATATTAATATTACATAGCAAGTGATGTGAGGAAAAAAAGTGAATGGATAAAAAAAATCAGTGGTATTTGTCACGACTCACGAGGAAGTCATTATTGATAAGTTATTATATTATACCTCTTTCATTCTTTATTATTTATGTTTTAACAATGTTTTACGAAAACAAAATTCAATATGGTAAAATAATTATGCAATTTTTTATTTTATTTTCTTACTCACACAATAAATACTTATTTAAATTAATTAAAGTAGTTTTGTAATTAAAAGTAATAATTAATATGATTTTAAAATTTTTAAATAAAAATTAAATAAATATATATTTTTTTAAAAGAAAAAACTTAAACTTAAAATAGAAAGGTAGAGCGTAGCTTCTCTCATTTGTAGAGTGGGTTGCAGGAGGATACATACGGCCATCTCCGATTCGTCAGTCCAAAAAAAAAAGACAACTCACAATGTTGCCGCTCAAGCCTCTCCACTCAAACTTCTCCCTCCGCCCATCTCCGCCGCAAGTCGCTCTCAACCGCCTCCGGAGCATCCAGTTCCCGCCCTCCGCGCGCCGGAGCGTGCAGGTCCAAGCGACTGTCGGCGGTGGAGACCAGAGCCAGACGATGACGACGACTTCGTTGGACAGTAAAGAGATGAGGGAGAAGAAGGGGCCAATGGAACCTAGTTCCGGCGTTGACGAAGGGCTAAAAGTGAGAGCGGTGGTGACAATAAAGAAGAAGATGAAGGAGAAGATCGGTGAAAAACTTGGCGATCAGTGGGAGTACTTGGTCAACGGCGTTGGTCAAGGCATCAAGATTCAACTCATTAGCCACGACATCGACCCTGGTTACTTACTTACTTTCTCCTGTTTCTCAACTTCAACTCTTTCTTCTTACTTTTTTTTTTAATATTAATTTTTGTGTCTAAGGTTGTCGCGAGAGATCGCGAGTTCAACACCGACATCGACTTTTTACTATCATTGGTTATTTCACTTTCTGAACTTTTTGCCGCACACACGAGAGTACTGGTTTGCGCAAAACAGCAGCAAGCTTTTTTCCTTGATTTGGTTTCATGTCGTCTTGTTCGACGAGAAGCATGAGGCGTACAAAAGGGAAAACTTGTTTGGTCTACCTCGGCTGATCTGCGATCAAAACACCTTTTTATTTTTTTAATATTTCCAGCAGTGATCAAATATTTTATTTAGCATATTATGACATTACTATTGATACAGTTTTTATATACTTGATTAGGTGGAAATGCTCTTAGAATAGATATATACAGTAAGGAACTAATGTGAGGAGAGGATGGCAGTCTTCTATTGTTAAATATGTTCAAAACCTCCCTTTTATCTTTCAAGTGAGGTGAATATTAACTAGGACTTATCTTTGAGTTCTTCCTTGGGCTTGAGTCACATTTCCTAACCTAAAAATGGATATACCTTTAAAATAATTATTATAAAAATCAGCTATATTACAATATATGGTTAGATGATATGGTAATCACATCAATTAAATTCGCAAACAATTAATCGCAAATTATTAATTAAATTAAATTGTCTTCCTTAAATTAAAAAGTAATTTCACTGTTTTTCGCTTTTTACTGAATGGAATAAAAAGTAACTAAATGAAGTAAGAAATAACATAGACGAGACAGTGTTGTATTTACCCTTTAAGTGGGTACTATTGTCCTTTTGTGATTCCAGCTATTTGTTTGTTTTATCGTTGTTCAGTTACTAATTCTGGGAAAAGCGTGCAAAGCTACGTGAAAGGGTGGATACCGAAGCCGTCGAACGTATCTTACATTGTGGAGTACACTGCTGATTTCAGCGTCCCAAGTGAGTTTGGATGCCCGGGTGCAGTTCTCATCACTAATCTTCACGGGAAAGAGTTCTACCTTGTGGAGATCATCGTTCATGGCTTCAGAGGAGGACCCGTTTTCTTCCCAGCAAACACCTGGATTCATTCCCGAAATGACAACCCTGAAAGCAGAATCATATTCAATAACCAAGTGAGTCACAACTGAACCCTCTTTTCAAATTTGTTGCATGATGATCAAGAACCAAAATCTACCGGTAAACTTTCTAATTACGAACTCTAACGAGACAGGCATACTTACCGTCACAAACACCAGCTGGTATCAAAGATCTTCGGCGTGAGGATTTGCTAAGCGTAAGGGGTAACCAGCAGGGCTTAAGAAAGCAGCATGAAAGAATCTATGATTATGATACGTACAATGACTTGGGCAACCCTGATAAGGACGAGGAGCTTGCGAGGCCTGTCCTTGGGGGTCACGAGAGGCCTTATCCTCGTCGTTGTAGGACTGGCAGACCTCCCACTCTCTCTGGTACTCTTCATAAAATTTGCTTTCTTTTATGGGTTACTTTTTGTGTTGGGTTTTGGAATGAATGAATGAACAAATAGCATGTCTGATGGGGCGTGTAATGGGTGCCAATCAAATCAATTAGATCCACTGTCTGAGAGTAGAATTGAGAAGCCTCATCCGGTTTATGTACCTCGGGATGAAACTTTTGAGGAGATCAAGCAGAACACTTTCTCCGCTGGGAGGTTGAAAGCTCTGTTCCACAATCTATTGCCCTCGCTCGCCGCCACACTGTCGAGTTCAGACATTCCTTTCAAGTGCTTCTCCGACATTGACAAGCTTTATATCGAGGGTGTTCTGTTGAGAGATGAAGAGAGCAAAGGGGTAGTGGAAAATCTCCTGGTTGGCAAGATGATGAAACGGGTCCTGAGTGCTGGAGAGAGATTGTTGAAATATGAAATTCCTTCTGTTATAAAAGGTATGCTAGTGCATAAAATGCAACACAACCTTGTTTTCACCGTTTTCACCGAAAACAGCATTTATTTTAACTTTGTTCACTCTTTATGGTTCCAGGGGATAAATTTTCTTGGTTGCGGGACAATGAATTTGCAAGACAGACCTTAGCAGGGGTTAATCCAGTGAATATTGAGCTGTTGAAGGTAGTTTTATAATGCTTGTCTTGAATTATGTAATAATTTTACCTGTCTAGGAGTATCAGGTGTTTTTCTGTGGTTTCTTTAGCAGTTCTCTCTGTTTTCCACAGGAATTCCCCATCCGCAGCAATCTGGATCCTGCTCTCTATGGGCCTCCTGAATCTGCAATAACAAAGGAGCTTCTAGAGCAAGAACTTAGTGGAATGAGCTTGGAACAGGTTCTCTATATTTCTGCTGCTACATAGCTTGACCTGGTTATGCAACAGAAATTTGTTACCAATAATTTTTGTATTATGTTGTATTATTAGGCTATTGAGGAAAAGAGACTGTTTATCCTTGATTACCATGACATGCTCTTGCCCTTCATCAAGAAGATGAACGCTTTACCTGGGAGGAAAGCTTATGCCTCTCGGACAATTCTCTTCTATACAAAGGCTGGCATTCTTCGCCCTATAGCAATTGAGCTTTCACTTCCTAAAACGCACTCTTCCCCAGAAAACAAAAGAGTTTACACCGAAGGCCATGATGCCACTACACACTGGATTTGGAAGTTGGCAAAAGCTCATGTATGCTCAAATGATGCTGGCGTCCACCAACTAGTAAATCATTGGTAAGACAACTTTTCGTGGAAATCTAGATTGACTTTAAATTCATGAACGACTTAATTGGGAAGAAATAGTGCATTTGGTTAAGAGTAATATACAGTGGAAATTTGTAATGTGCAGGTTGAGGACTCATGCATGCATGGAGCCATATATTATTGCTACTCATAGACAGCTAAGCTCAATGCATCCAATTTACAAGCTGTTACACCCTCATATGCGCTACACATTAGAAATTAACGCGCTTGCTCGGCAAAATCTGATAAACGGAGGCGGTATTATTGAAGCTTCGTTCAGTCCAGGAAAGTATGCCATGGAACTTAGTTCTGCAGCTTACAAGAACCTGTGGCGATTTGATATGGAGTCACTGCCAGCAGATCTTATTCGGAGGTAATACTGATTTTGAGCGAACCCCCGCTTTTAAATCTGCCTTTCTTGTCATTTTCTACTTATTAGTAACATCACTTTGCTATTATTTTAACTTTTGGTCATATCACATAACATACTAGTATGGCAAATTTACCAAAGTGCTTCAATTTATTTTGAAATTTACAGAAATAGATAAATTTGAAAGAAAAATATCCATATGGATTAGTCATACTTGGAAGAAAAGACTTTGTATTAAGGAACTCATACTCCAATAAATGACTTCACACTGAAGAAGTAATGCTCAAATACGTTATTTTAGATACTTAATTTTCAGCGTTGTCGAAGTCATTATTGACAAAATGACTTTAATTTGTTTTTTTTTTCCACTGAAATTGTACATGTAAGTGCAACTTTAGTTTTTTTTTCTTTTTTTTATACGCGATCCTTTTTCTTATGTTTTTTGTTTTATTTTATTTTATTTTTTGTTTTTGTATATTTATTTTAGTTGATACTGGACATGGAAGGATGACAGTGTCACAAAATCTTTTTAGATGTTGTTTATTTAAGAATTTTACTTAATAAATAACAATTTGATATCGATTGGATAGAGTATGGGAAAATTAAAAAAATGAGTGAAGAAGGTTGTTGGTCATGTAAAACAAATACTAAATACTATTCAATATAGATAATAAAAAATGTTAAGAGAAACTGAAAAAAAAAAATATATTTGTGAAAACTTGTGCCACAAGTTGATCTTGTTTATTATTTAGGTTTTTGATCTTTTTTTTTTTATCGGCATTATTTAGGTCTTTGACGTGGTTCATGTTTAATAATTCTCTAATGTTGTAATGCAACACGTGTATATGTACATGTATATTAACATCTTCGTCATTGCCATTGTCTTCATTCTTATCCTCCTTACTTGTATTGTCATTGCTATTGTCTTCGTTTTCATCCTCCCACTTGCATTGTCAAACCTTTGCAAACAGAATATAGGTCGATAACAATCCATGATAGTATTGGATTATGTGTTGAGAGTGGTGTTATTGTAGAACTGACAAACATATTTGATAGATTGAAAAAAGATATTCGATTGGGATGGAAAAATATTATGGGTAGAGAACTTGTTATGGAGATTGAGCAGACATATTATGACGATGGTCTATATATCCGAACATTAGAGATGATGAAAGACTAGATTGACTAACATGACATTGTTGTTGATATCTATGAATATTTGTAGAAGATCTAACATGTTGATAAAAAGGCTATGATAGGGGTTGTTTAGGCTCTTGTGATGTCAAAATACAGTTGTAAAAACAAACATTAAATTGAGTATGATAGAATATTACTATTAAACGTGTATTAGAAAGTGAACTTCCATCGTTGTTTGATATTGGTGGTTGCTGAAGTGAGATGTGTAGTGGATAGTGAGTTGAATGTACCATTGCATGTATTGTGCATTGACATGCAAATGACAATCTTTTAACCATTTAAGCAATTGAAATCTTTTATTAGAGGGCAAGGGTAGGAGAAAAAAGGGGGATGGGGCAGAAGAGAAATCTGGGAAAGAGAGAGACCAAGCTCTCCAGTAACTTATAGGTTGTAGTGTTTATAGTGTTTATGGTGTTGTACTGTTTCGGAGTCCTATGTAAATTGGTATTTCTGTACCAGTTTGCTATGAAAACAAGCATGTGTTATGTCCAAAGTACAATCAAGTAAATCGAGTTTGATGCTTAGGAGATATTAACTCTTCAACTTGGTTGATGACCAATGTTATACACAATTAAATTGATATGAAATGTTTATTTAATAACCGAATTTTTTAAGTAAACATTAAAAAGTAAAAAAAAAAATGTATCAATATGTCCATTTCATTTAAATTATTAAATGAAAAGATATATACAAACAGAACAAGTAAAATAAAGTAAAAATTGAAAAGCTATAGTCATAGATGAAAGTATGATGACTTTTTAACTATGAAACATATGTTAGATAAGTAAATTGGTTCCGTTTATAATCGTGTCCTTTTTTTCAGGGGCATGGCTGTAGAAGACCCTTCAATGCCCTGTGGTGTAAAACTGGTGATTGAAGACTACCCTTATGCTGCAGATGGACTCTTGATCTGGTCTGCCATAAAAGAATGGGTAGAATCTTATGTTGGACACTTCTACTCCGAATCAAATTCAGTGACATCTGATGTTGAACTCCAAGCATGGTGGAGTGAAATCAAGTTAAAGGGTCACTGTGACAAAAAAGATGAACCCTGGTGGCCTAAACTCGATACCCAACAGGACCTATCTGGTATACTTACAACAATGATATGGGTCGCTTCAGGCCAACATGCAGCCATTAATTTTGGACAATACCCCTTTGGAGGATACGTTCCTAACCGCCCTACCCTCGTGAGAAAACTGATCCCACAGGAGAACGATCCGGAATTTGACAAGTTTATTCAGAATCCTCAACTTGTTTTCCTGTCATCACTGCCTACTCAACTTCAAGCTACCAAAGTAATGGCTGTTCAGGACACACTTTCAACTCATTCCCCGGATGAAGAGTATTTGGGTCAGCTTAACCCTCTGCATAATCACTGGATCAATGACCATCAAATCCTCCAATTGTTTAATAAATTTTCTGCTAAACTGGAGGAAATTGAGGAAATAATAAATGCAAGAAACAAAGACACCCGTTTGAAAAACCGAAGTGGTGCAGGTGTCCCTCCCTATGAACTCTTGCTTCGCTCGTCAGGACCCGGAGTAACAGGTCGTGGAATTCCCAACAGCATATCTATATGATCATTATTCACACCGTATTAGTGGAAATCATATTTATTCACCCTAAACTCCAACTTATGCCGTTAAATAAAAGAGATATAGTTTTTTTAATTGTTTTCTTCTCATATTTAATTAAATAGTTTTATGTTTCAACTAATAAAAACATTTTTTTTCTTTGATAAAGCTTTACTTAAAAATAACAACATATTTTGTTCACCTAAAAATAAATATCATTTTTTAAATTGTTCTAGTAAAATTATATTACTTTAATATAATAAAAATGTAGATATACACAAAAGAAAATATGTCTCTATTCATATTAAACAAATATTTTATATATAGAGGATGTTTTGAGAAGCTTAAACATTCCAGAATCTCATTTGTCCAAACAGTAGTGGAATTTTTGCATAAAAGAAGCACATGCAAATTCTTTTCTTCGTGTCCCACGAGTACGGGTGTATTACTGTCAAAGGCTGATAAGAGCATTAAGGTAAAGAGCGTTGGTGGTTGCATCAGACAACGAACAGTAGGGACATGCAAAATCATACGCATATATATATATATATATATATATATATATATATATATATATATATGATATCCATCTTTTTGTACACATTTCCTTTTTCATTTTTATTCTTTAGTAATTTTTTTTAAATAATTATTTATAAGAAACATTATTTTCTAATTTTATCTTTTTAATAACTACTTGTTTAATTTAAATAATTGTTATAATAAAAAATTATTTAAATTATTTTATATTTTAATAAATTTTTACTATAAAAAAAATTGACACATATATTGATATACAAATTTTCACAAGTATATAACAATTAAATGTGTTTTTCATCTTTAAATTATAAATTATTCTTCATATTTGTATTTTGTATTCAAACTAAATATATTTCATAAAAGTCATAATATATCTTTTTTAACAAATCATATGTCAATTTGATTTGAAAAATTTCAGTAATAAAATAGATACATAGTTTAATTTAATGATAAAATGCAATTTTTTAAATTATCAGAAAAGCGTGTCTACATCCAGACCCACTTCACCACCTTATCCAATTTCTTGTACCTGTCGATTCTCTCTTCATTTTTCTTTGTCCTGTTCCTTTCGTTTTTCCTTCATAGTGGTGGTTTAAGGTTGTCACTTTTTTGTGGTCTCCACGAACTTTCTTCAAGCTTTTTTTTCTTCTAAATTCATAAATGAAATTAATAACATTTAATTATATGTGTTTTGGACATAGGGACCTAACACCTATCTAAAAATACTCAATTCCTCTTTACTCTTTCTTCCTTACAGTTTCTACCATTCGATCTCCTTTCTTTAGCTCCCGTTTGTAAGGTCCATTATTTTCTGCCCTTATGTTTAAGGGCTGCCCCAAAACAGTTGGGTCTAAGGCTGACTCATAGGGTGTCCAAAGCCCCTAAGGCAGCCTAACCCCTCTCATTTCTGCCACTTTGCAAAGGACAACCACCTTACTCTATTCTTTCCCCTAAAACAGAACTCTGCTAGGGTTTGGTTTTGGCTTGTTCATGCTAGCTCAAAGCTCACCTCGTCTCATGTAAGTTGGTCCTTGAACCGTACTCCTTCTATTCTGAGTTTGTTTTCGTGATTTCTATTAGGGTTTAGAATAGTAATCCTGTCATTCTTTCTATGTCGTTGTTCCAGTTCGTGAATCTACTCTTAGAGCTACTCGGTTCATTGGCTTAAGGGTCAAAGTCTAATATTAGCCCCTTTCCAAGTAAAGGAAGCTAGGGTTCTTTTTTTTATTCGATTGTCCTGGTGTTTTGGTCTTGTTTTCTTGGTTTGGGATGCTTGATTTACGTTATCATTATGGGAGAACTGTTAGAACCACTACTTTGGTTTGAAATGGCTATCTCTGCACGCGGGAACAGTGGAGAACCCGGATAACCTCGCCTAGGCGAGCCACTCTTGTCTAAGCGAGAGTATTAGAGACTGCTCCCTAGAACCTGTGCAAACTGTCGCTCAGGCGACGTGCCCCTGCTTTTGAGCGAGAGCCCATCTCGCTCAGGCGAGGAGGTCTCGCCTAAGCGAGAGGACGCGAAGACCCTGTTCCCACTTTTCGAGCTCTCGCCTAGGCGAAAGGAGCTCGCCTGAGCGAGAGTCCCTCTCGCCTGAGCGAGACCTTTCTATTTGAACGAGGAGTTGGGCGAGAGTGCGTACTTGTTTTGATATCTCTTTGTTCTTGGATGTTTGGCATATGTTTGATTGAATTACTATATTAAAGCATGAGAGGGGTGAATATGCATGAGTAAAGATGGTTTATGGGTGGTGAATGTTGAGTTTGGCATGATCTTAGTATGAAATATGAATGAATGGTTGGTTATATATGTGATCATGGATTGAGTATGAGTATAAAGATTATATTGAATAATGGAATATGTTGATGGTTTGGTTAGGACATAATTCCACGATAGTTTCGTGGTGGTGCCTCATTGGTTAAGGCGTAATCCCATGGGTCTCTAGGTGAGATCTCATGGTGGTGCCTCAGTTGGTCGGGACGTAATTCCATGACCCCTGTTAGTGGGAGTTCATGGTGGTGCCCCATCTATATAATTTAGTAAGGATTCAAGGTAAGGTTGCTTCCTGACACTCTAAATAGTCAATTAGTCTCACATAAACCGTACTGACTCTAGTGGTGGAAGTAGCAGGAGGCCTGAAACTCATTAAGGGCTAACCTTGTGTGGGGGGGATGAAACATTGTAACATTTAGCTTGGTAGAGCACCTCGGTAGAGCAGGGAAGTCCACCACAAGTGCAAGCACCCACTGAATCCGACTAATTATATATATTCGGATGAGTCGTGTCTGAGTCTTAGTGTATTGTGTGTAAGTCATAACATGATTGTGTGGCATATGCATTTTGGATTATGGGGATTGTATATAACTATATGATAAACTGATTTTCTCTCTAACTTACCCTTTTATTTGTTGTATGTTTTGTCTGGTGTGGTTTTCTCTTTTGTGATGATCATCAACTTGTTGATGTGAGCAGATGCGAGAAATACTCGTGGTCAACTGGGAAATGGTGATTCTGCTGCGTAGCCATCTAGGTTGGATCATGTTCATCTGAGTTTCTTTTAGGGCTATGGCCCATGTATTTTCTTGTCATTGGGCCTTATTTTGAAATATTGTGGGGCTACTATTACACTTTGTTACTGGCATTGTGGTGTGCCTTAGGTCATTTCTTGTTTTCTTTTGGACAACTGTAAGGAGTAGTGTTCATACTCCAGGACCTTGCTTCTATTACTATTTTGTGTAATGTTTCATTTAATTATGTTATATTTTAAATGGGACGTTACACCGTTCGATCTCCTTTCGCTCTTTTCCGCTCGGTTTTCCAGACAATCGAGGTACCTGTCTACAAGACTCTGATACTTAAGTCAGTTCAAGTCTGTTCGGATAAATGCAATTAATGTTGTAATAAATGCGAAGTAAAAGTCCTTACCAATTTACCTTGGGTTCTATTTATAGTGTTTGATATGGGCCTATGATTAAGGTTTTCTTAATTATGGCTCAATTGTTTTTTAAACTTGATTATTGACTTCTATTACTTTAATTTACAGGTCTAGTTTTGATGCAGTCGCCCGACCGAAGGGCCGTGCGTGCTGTCGAAGCCTTCATAATTATGGCGACAAAGTTCCACTAGAATGAACGTCTATGACCACTCGGGTCATGGGCTCCTTAAAATCACTCCAGATAAATTGTCACATCAACAACCCAAGGGATTATCCGTCTGTAGCGGGTGGCCTTCGATCGCTTATCCTTGGACTGCCTGAAGGTTTAGCTAGGGATGTCGATAGGTCATACGGTGCAATATGTCATTTAGAAATTAATTTAAACTACATGATCAAACGATATAAAAAAAATGGTAATAAATCCTGGGTAATTATGATCGTTCTCGTGCCTAGTTCGACATATTGTTGTAAAGAAAAGTTGGCATTATACTTCAAATCATTTAATATCCGAATTTTTTTCCTAACTCGCACTGTTCAACCAAAAATATACAATTTTGTGTCAACTAACTACAGGAAAAGCGAGGTTTATTATATCTTGTTAGAATTAAGTTATTAGATTGCCAAATTTATCCTTCATTTTGTTCTCAAGCCCTTGGAAACATTGGCTATGATTTGATTTCTGAAGAATTGAGATTTGTTATTTTTTTTTTAAAGAAAACCAAAGATATAATTTTATTGATAATTTTGTACAATAAATTTTGTAAAAATAATTTATCTTTGTAGAAAACTTGAAAATATAAAAATAAATTTAAAATTAAGTGTTGTAAAATCTAGATATTGTAACATCTAAAAATATATGTTCCGTCCATAATTCAACTCATCATTAGTAGTCACTCCTAACTAATAATTGATTATTCTTTGTTAAGCAACCACTCCTGTCTAAGATGGATAAATCATTTGAATAGTGATCAATAGATCATAAGGGTGTTCACTAGAGAGTAATATCATCAACATGTGTAAGGTTTATCCACTCTCTTCAAGTTTGTTAAGTGAACACAAACAATGTTCTCTATGAAGCTTCTAAGGACATATAACTTTTAGGTGTTTTTGCATTGTGTAAAGTATTATTTGCTTTTCTTCTTCTTGTTATTGAATGGATGTAAATCGACATTGAAGAGAAATAGTCATTGTAAATTATTTTTTAGCTCTTAAGCAACTTCAACGTTTTCGGATGTCATTCTTGCATCTGATTAGCTCAATTGTAAATGATGCATTAAATGCACTTCATGCAATATTAAATGCTCTTTTATTCTGTATGTAGCATCTAATAGCTCAATGTATTTATTTTTGAATTTGGATTCTTTGTTGGTTTTATCTGTGTTGTTTCTCTACTGTGTCTCTGTAATACATTAATTACTATTAATTTTGACGAATATATTAAAAAGATATTTAAAATACCAATACAATGTATTTTTAATGCTCAGTAGAGGACGACACCAAAAGAACCAGTAGAGAATCTAGACTCTTTATTTCTTCTTGATTAGTATGTCATTACTTAAGTTTGTCTAAAGCGTAAAGTTGTATAAAACAAATAGTGTCAAGAAATTTTTGAAGAATATTAATAAAATATATTAATATTATGTCATATATTAAACACAAGATCATAATATTTTTCGTTCAAAACTATATATAGAAACATAATATTTTTTGTTCGAAAATAATATTAATAAGTTTTTTAGAAAATACATTCACTAAAATAAAATTATATATATATATATATTTTGATTCATAATTGTATTAATATGTGTGCAAATATGAATCACCATAAACAATGCACCAGAACCAATGCATGCATTGATTTTTTGGTATGTATGTATATAATATCATACAATTAAAATCAAAACAAATCTCACAAGTTCTTATTTGTTTAAAAAATTGTTGCACGTGATTTGTCTAGAATTTTAAAGCATAATATTGTAAAATCAAATCATACATTTGTGCTTTAAAAGTTTACATGTCCCAAATTTACTCTAGTTTTCCTAATTACTCCAAAAAGTGTGAGAAGCACAATTCTTCAAAATCACAATATACTACTTTAGCTCACAATATACAAAACCATGAAACTCGACATTTTAATTTCCGAAATCATAATTTGAAAAACTTTAACATTATATAATATAACAAGAAGAGATTGATTGGCCAATTATAAATTTATGTTTGCGTATTTCTTGGAAGTAAAAACTATATAATGATATCAAAAAACCAAATAGTGAAAGTGTACACAACATTCTCACATTGAATAAAAATAAAAAAGGGATAGGAGGTGTGGCGTAGGACGATGCGACTGAGTCCTGTCAACATCTTCAAAGTAATCGTTGGAATCATCATTGTAATCATAGTAGTAGTCCAAGGGCACATGTTAGGTGGTGATTTTTATTCAGCAAGTATACTAAGTCGACATAATAAACTTAACATGTCTTATATCCATGCATAAGCTTAACAAGTCTCGTATCCAAAAGCACTTTGATTCCCTGTTCCACCTACACTTTCGGGGGCTGCCATTTGCTCTATTTTTCCTTCTAGAATTTAAATGGAAGTGGACGACACTTCCTACTCTTGTCTTTCCTTTTCTAGCTACTTCTATAATCTTATTTTACTATTATTTCTCCTTATTGTTCTCTTTATCTCAAAATAAAGAATCAAATTTTCAACCAATTTTTTACGTTACATACAATAAGCAACTACAAGAAGTAAGCATAGAAAGATTAAAACACTATAATTAAAAACTAATAAATATCTACAAGGATTCACAAGAAAATTTGAAATTGATTAAGACTACCAAATATTTTGGCACAATTCCCTATCAACAACGCCAAAAATTTGTTAAGGATTAGCGAGAATAGAATTGTGACTAATTAGCTATGGATTAGTGAGAATAGAATTGTGTGAAATTACCTATGTATTAACGAGAACAAAATTGCAAAAATTAGTTATAGATTGGAGAAAACACAATTGGAAAAAAACTAGCTACTATTTGGCAAGAATGGAATTAGGACAAATAAGCTACAAATTAGCTAGAACAAAATTGTGACAAATGAGCTATAGATTATTGAGAGCAATGTTGTGATACATTAGCTACAAACTTAAGTGAGCAAAGTAGTGAGAAAGTAGCTACAAATTAGATAGAAATTATGAAACTTTCTCACTTCAATTATCGAAGAATTAACCACGAAATAGTGAGAAATTATATCTTTCTATACATAGCTACCTAGATTTAGCAAAGAAAAATGTTTTGTAGCAATTTGATGGATAATCTTTCGCAAAACTTGGTAGCGAATGATTACTATAGAATAGGTAAAAGAAATATTTTGTAGCTAATATGCAAATATTTTATAGTGTTAGGTGGTGGTTTTCCTTTAGAAAGTGTACTGAGTAGATGTAATAAACTCAACAAGTGTCATTTGTACAAGAACTTATGCAAAATTTGACGTTAGTTTTAATCTGTTATTAAATTGTACATAAAAAAAACTTAAATTTCATATTTCTTTTTGCTTTATATATTTATGTATCTCCTTTTCAATTTTTTCCCATTTCACCTTTAGGACATCATTGGTTTCATTAGATAACTTAATTTTTTTTTCAATTCATGTTGACAATAACGTGGACAGTATACTGATTCATTTACCATTCAGCCAAATCATAAGTTATAAAATGAACTAGAACATGCTATCATATACCTATAATTACTCACAATTAAAAAATTTAAATTTTGTTAATAAAATACTTTAAAATGTTTCATTTTTTTCCCTAAATTATTTATAGATTTTCTTTTCGATATAAATTAAGATATCATTAAATCGATTTACTACTTAAAGTGGAACTTCATTTCTATATTTTATGAATATTTGATGCAATGAACAATAATAAATTAATTATGAAGGATCTATCAATTATAATATTTTATTATTTTAAAAATAAAAAATATATATATATATATATATATATATATATATATATATATATATATAACCCACAATTTTAAAAAATATATTTATTTAATACAACATTTAATCGTTGGATTAAAAATAAAAATTTAAAATAGATACATTATTATAACTAAAATTAAAAAATACACATACATTAATTTAATTTTGACTAATAAATAATTTTTTAAAGACTTGAACAAGAAATATCCACCAATAATATATATATAGACACACTTTAATGATAAAATGAAAAAATTGTATAAAAAAATTACATGGCAGTTAATTCCATAAAAACATACATACATACATCTATATATATGAGCCGAGGAGTAAAGTGTTTGAAAATAAAATTAAGAGAAAGAAGATGAAGGTGTCTTTGGTTTTGCTCCTTCTAATTGTTGTTTCCATTGAGATTGGTATGTGATCTAAGGTTTTGAAGTTGATTTTTGGTTTAAAATAAGTTTGTGAAGTATGAAGTTTTGAGACTAATAGCTTAACATTGAATATATTATGTATCTTTTGTGAAACAGAAAGCGATGGACCATTGAAAATGATAGAGGGAAAAGTGTGTGAAGTGAAGCTATATGACTATTGTGAAAGTGATAATTGCTTGGTTGATTGTCCAAAGAAATATGGAGCAGGAGCAAGTGCTCATTGTAGCCTCACCGGGGAGTGTTTATGCGATTATCCATGCTGAGGTGCTTTTCACCTTTTCTCTTATTATGTAGGGAATTGAATCATTAATTGTACCCTTAATGTCTAATTCAAACGAAATAAAATTATTCTCTTGTCATTATATTTATTTATTTTCTTCTTCTCAATCATTTTCCAGAGTTTATATGTTCTTTACTTCAGACAATAACCCTTGAATTTTTTTTGGTATATATGTCAATAGATAGTGCAATGTTTACTTTTGATCTTATCAACATTAATTATTATAAAAGAATTGAAACAACTTTATAGGTACTGCATTTTGTAAAAAAATGTAAATATATTTTGAAATTTTTTCCTTTTCTAAATTTATGTATTTGATTTATATATTTCACTTCCTTTTCTAAAATTCATGTCTTTAATATTTTTTGAATTCAATTTCAATTGAAACATCGTAATATGACTGGGGATTAAAATCGATACTTTGTTAACTCTATCTAAGTTGAAACTTTGTCAACTCCACTAAAATTAGAATTTTATGCTTTCTCTGTATGTGTGTATATGTATTGATTCATAATTATATTAATATGTGTGCAAATATGAATCACCATAAACAACGCACCAACCAATGCATGCATTGATTTTTTGATACATATGTGTAATATCATACTATTGAAATCAAAACAAATCTTGCAAGTTCTCATTTGTCTAAAAAATTGTTTCACGTGATTTGTCTGGAATTTTAAAACATTATATTGAAAAATCAAATCATACATTCGTGCTTTAAAAGTTTACACGTCCCAAATTTACTCAGTTTCCCTAATTACTTCAAAAACCGTGAGAAGCATAATTCTTCAAAATCACAATATACTACTTTAGCTCATAATATACAAAAGCATGAAACTCCACATTTTAATTTTTGAAATCACAAGTTGAAAAACATTAACATTTTATGATAACAAGAAGAGATTGATTGCCCAAATATTAATTTATGTTTATGTATTTCTTAGAAGTAAAATTTGTACAATGATATCAAAAAACCAAATAGTGAAAGCGTACACAACATTCTCACATTGAATAAAAAACAAAAAGGGATAGGAGGTGTGGCGTAGGACGATGAGACTAAGTAATGTCAACATCTTTAAAGTAATCGTTGGAATCATCATTGTAATCACAATAGTAGTCCAAGGGCATGTTAGGCGGTGATTTTTATTCACCAAGTATACTGAGTCGACGTAATAAACTTAACATGTTTTATATCCATGCATAAGCTTAACAAGTCTCGTATCCACAAGCACCTTCATTCCATGTTCCACCTACACTTTCGGGGACTGCCATTTGCTTTATTTGTCCTTCTAGAATTTAAATGGAAGTGGACGACACTTCCTACTCTTGTCTTTCCTTTTCTAGCTACTTCTATAATCTTATTTTACTATTATTTCTCCTTATTGTTCTCTCTATCTCAAAATAAAGAATCAAATTTTCAACCAATTTTTTACGTTACATACAATAAGCAACTACAAGAAGTAAGCATAGAAAGATTAAAACACTATAATTAAAAACTAATAAATATCTACAAGGATTCACAAGAAAATTTGAAATTGATTAAGACTACCAAATATTTTGGCACAATTCCCTATCAACAACGCCAAACATTTGTTAAGGATTAGCGAGAATAGAATTGTGACTAATTAGCTATGGATTAGTGAGAATAGAATTATGTGAAATTACCTATGTTTTAACGAGAACAAAATTGCAAAAATTAGCTACAGATTGGAGAAAACACAATTGGAAAAAACTAGCTACTATTTGGCAAGAATGGAATTGCGACAAATAAGCTACAAATTAGCTAGAACAAAATTGTGACAAATGAGCTATAGATTATTGAGAGCAATGTTGTGATACATTAGCTACAAACTTAAGTGAGCAAAGTTGCGAGAAATTAGCTACAAATTAGATAGAAATTATAAAACTTTCTCACTTCAATTAGCGAGGGATTAGCGAAGAATTAACTACGGAATATTGAGAAATTATATCTTTCTATACATAGCTACCTTGATTTAGCAAAAAAAAATGTTTTGTAGCAATTTGATGGATAATCTTTCGCGAAACTTGTTAGCGAATGATTAGTATAGAATAGGTGAAAGAATTATTTTGTAGCTAATATGCAAATATTTTATAGTGTTAGGTGGTGGTTTTCCTTTAGAAAGTGTACTAAGTAGATGTAATAAACTCAACAAGTGTCATTTGAACAAGAACTTATGCAAAATTTTACGATAGTTTTAATCTGCTATTAAATTGTACATAAAAACAACTTAAATTTCATATTTCTTTTTGCTTTATATATTTATGTATCTCCTTTTCAATTTTTTCCCATTTCACCTTTAGGACATCATTGGTTTCATTAGATAAATTCATTTTTTTTCAAATCATGCTGAGAATAATGTGGATAGTATACTGATTCATTTACCATTCAGCGAAATCATAAGTTATAAAAGGAACTACAACATGCTGTCATGTAACTATAATTACTCACAATTAAAAAAAATTAAATTTTATTAATAAAATACTTTAAAATATTTTATTTTCTCCTAAATTATTTATAGTTTTTCTTTTCGATATCAATTGAGATATCATTAAATCGATTTACAACTTAAATTCGAACTTCATTTCTATATTTTATGAATATTTGATGTAATGAACAATAATAAATTAATTATGAAGGATCTATCAATTATAATATATTATTATTTTAAAAAAAAAAAATATATATATATATATATATATATATATATATATATATATATAACCCACAATTTTAAAAAAATATATTTATTTAATACAACATTTAATAGTTGGATTAAAAATACAAATTGAAAATAGATACATTATTATAACTAAAATTAAAAAATACACATACATTAATTTATTTTTGACTAATAAATTATTTTTTAAAGACTTGAACAAGAAATATCCACCAATAATTAATATATATATATATATATATATATATATATATATATAGACATAATTTAATGATAAAATGAAAAGATTGTATAAAAAATTACATGGCTGTTAATTTCATAAAAACATACATACACACATGTATATATGAGTCAAGGAGTAAAGTGTTTGAAAATAAAATTAAGAGAAAGAAGTTGAAGGTGTCTTTGGTTTTGCTCCTTCTAATTGTTGTTTCCATTGAGATTGGTATGTGATCTAAGGTTTTGAAGTTGATTTTTGGTTTAAAATAAGTTTGTGAAATATGAAGTTTTGAGACTAATGGCTTAACATTGAATATATTATGTATCTTTTGTGAAACAGAAAGCGATGGACCATTGAAAATGATAGAGGGAAAAGTGTGTGAAGTGAAGCTATATGACTATTGTGAAAGTGATAATTGCTTGGTTGATTGCCCAAATAAATATGGAGCAAGACCAAGTGCTCATTGTAGCCTCACCGGGGAGTGTTTATGCGATTATCCATGCTGAGGTGTTTTTCACCTTTTCTCTTATTATGTAGGGAATTGAATCATTAATTGTACCCTTAATGTCTAATTCAAATGAAATAAAGTAATCGTCGGAATCATCATTGTAATCATTGTAATAGTCTAAGGGCATATGTTAGGCAATGATTTTTATTCAGCAAGTATACTGAGTCGACGTATTAAAGTTAACATGTCTTATATCCATGAATAAGCTTAACAAGTCTCATATCCACAAACACTTTGATTCCCTGTTCCACCTACATTTTTCGGGGCTACCATTTGCTCTATTTGTCCTTCTAGAATTTAAATTGAAGTGGACGACACTTCCTGTTGATGCCTTTCCTTTTCTAGTTGCTTCTATAATCTTCTTTTACTATTGTTTCTCCTTGTTGTTCTCTCTATCTCATAATAAAGAATCAAATTTTGAACTAATTTTTTACGTTACATACAATAAGTAACTACAAGGATTCACAAGAAAATCTGAAATTGATTAAGAATACCAAATATTTTGGTACAAGTCCTTATTAATGGTGCCAACAAAATTTGTTAAGGATTAGCGATAATATAATGGTGAGTAATTAGCTATGGATTCTTGAGAATAAAATTGCAAGAAATTAGCTATGGATTAACGAGAACAAAATTGCGAAAAATTATCTACAGATTATAGAGAACACAATTGAAAAAAGCTAGCTATTGTTTGGCGAGTATGGAATTGCGACAAATAAGCTACGGATTAATTAGAACAAAATTATGACAAATTAGTTATAGATTACTGAGAGCTATGTTGTGACACATTAGTTATAAACTTATGTGAGAAAAGTTGCGAGAAAGTAGCTGTAGATTAGAAATAAAATATAAAACTTTCTCACTTCAATTAACGACGGATTAGCAACGAATTAACCACGGAATAGCGAGATATCATATTTTTCTATACTTAGCTACCTAAATTTTGCAGAAAAAAAATGTTTTGTAGAAATTTGATTGTTAATCTTTCACAAAACTTGTTAGCGAAGGATTAGCTATAGAATAACTAAGAAATATTTTGTAGCAAATATGCAAATATTTTACAGTGTTGGGTGGTGGTTTTCCTTTAGAAAGTGTATTGAGTCGATGTAATAAACTCAACAAGTGTCATTTCCACAAAGACTTATGCAAACTTTTACGATAGTTATAATCTGCTATTAAATTTTACATAAAGAAAAGAAAAAAAATGAATTTTCATATTTCTTTTTACTTTATATATATATATTTATGTATGTCCTTTTCAATTTTTTCCCATTTCACCTTTGGGACATCATTGGTTTCATTAAATAACATCATTTTTTTTTCAATTCATGTTGACAATAACGTAGATAGTATAATGATTCATTTACCATTTAGCCAAATCAAGGAACTAGAATATGTTATCACGTAATTATAATTACTCACAATTAAAAAATATAAATTTTATTAATAAAATAATTTAAAAACTTTCATATATTTTTTTTTCTTAAATTTGTTATTTGTAGTTTTTGTTTTCGATATCAATTGAGATATCATTGAAACGATTTACAACTTAAATTGGATTTTCATTTTTATTTTTTATGAATATTTGATGTTATGAACAATAATAAATTAGTTATGAGAGTTCTATCAATTTTACTCATAAATAAATATTAATTATTATATTTTATTATTTTCAACATAGAATATATATATATATATATATATATATATATTTAACCGACAACTTTTAAAAATATATTTATTTAATACAATATTTATTCATTGAATTAAGAATACAAATTGAAAATAGATACATTATTATAACTAAAATTAAAAAATACGCTACATTAATTTAACTTTGACTAAAATTAAGAGAAAGAAGATGAAGTTGTCTTTGGTTTTGCTCCTTCTAATTGTTGTTTCCATTGAGATCGATATGTGATCTAAGGTTTGGAAGTTGATTTTTGGTTTAAAATAAGTTTGTGAAACTTAAAGTTTTGAGACTAATGGCTTAACATTGAATATATTATGTATCTTTTGTGAAACAGAAAGCGATGGATCATTGAAAATGATAGAGGGAAAAGTGTGTGAAGTGAAGTTATATGACTATTATGAAAGTGATAATTGATTGGTTGATTGCCCAAAGAAATATGGAGCAGGAGGAAGTGCTCATTGTAGCCTCATGGGGGGAGTGCTTATGCTATTATCCATGTTGAGGTGTTTTTTACCTTCTCTTCCAACCTTTTCTCAAATTTTGTAGGGAATTGAGTGCCTTAATCTCTAATTAAAAAAAAAAAAAAATTATTTTCTTATCATTATATTTATTTATGTTCTTCTTCTTAATCATTTTCTGGAGTTTATATATTCTTTACTTCACACAATAACCCTTGAATGTTTGTTGATATATATGTGACTACATAGTGCCATGTTTACTTTTGATCTTATCCATATTAATTATTATAAAAAAATTGAAACAAATTTAGACGTAATAAATTTTATAAAAGAATGTAAATATATTCCCAATAAGTCCCACATCGCTTAGGAGTCTACATCAAGCGTAGTTTAAATACTTCTTCCTCCCTCCACCCATCGAGGCGCCTTTTAAGGACAAAATTGTTACCAAGCTCCATGCTCAAAAGCGGACAATACCTTGAGAATGTTGTGATTGTTCCTAACGATGCTGTCGGATCGACTTGGGTCGAATCGAAACATTAGCGTCGAATCGCTAGGAACGTGGTAGTTGATCCTAGCGATGCTACTAGACTTGCGGCTTGAACAATTTCCTTTATATTTTTCAATTCTTTTTCTAAAATTTACGTCTTTTATATTTTCTGAACTCAATTTCAATTGAAATATCTTAATAAGATCGGGGATTAAAATTGATACTTTTTTAACTCTATCTAAGTTAAAACTTTGTCAACTCCACTAAAATTAGAATTTTATGCTTTCTTTAATTAATATTAATAAAGGTCTTAATAATTTTTATTTTTTAATCCCCAGGCGACGTATCCCTTCTCACCCAATTTTCTAGGTTTTATATGAACGGCCTGGTGGTGATGAATAACTATAGGCAATGCAAGCCACATTTGACTCGATTTTGGGGTCTTCTGTGTTCAGGGTTGTTTTTGATCAGTGGAAAAGGTGTTTAATCATGGATTGATAAATGGAAGGAGGTTAATTGTGAAATTATGAGGTGATACGAGGGAATTGGATGATTATGGTATGTACTTGTACTAGGGTTTGAGTAATTGGTGGTTTTAAGGTTTAGGAATCAATTGCATCGTGAATTAGACTAAAAGTGGTTCACTTTATGTTAATTTAATAATTAGGTGCAACTAATTGTATTATGGTCTAATGAATTTGTGAAATGAGGATGATGGTGATCTTAGGGTTCTGTGTATGCATCGCCTGGCGGCACCATGATTGCCGCTAGGTGCCAAAGGTAGATCAGTGGAACTTGGCAGTTGGACTATAGTGAGATTGGAGGATTCTGTAGAGTTAATTTAGGGTTTGAAACAATGGAGTTATAATATGTTGGATTTGGTGGTACAAGGGTAAGAAATGCATGAGGTAATACAATGTGAGATTAATAAAGCTTGGTTGGGTCTTGGAAGAGTTGAAGTTAATGATAGTAAAGTTGAGGTTTAAGTCAATTAGGATCTTAGTAGATTATGAGGCAGGTTATGATGCGAGAGTTAGAGGGGCTATGTAGAGTTGCCTAAGTTGAATTTAAGATTAATTATAGGTTGCAGTATAAGGGTTGGGTTAATCATAACTGGCTGAATATTTAAATAATGTTTGAGAACATGGTGGAATGCATGTAATATGCGTGAGTATGACATACTGTGAATAAGAAAAGTTGAACCTAAGCAAGCCTAGCTCTTGGTGTATTTGGATTGGTGAATCTATAAGGGAATAAGAACATTGGTATGAAGTTAAACTTGTGAGAATTAAGGCAATTAACTTGGTAGAGAATATTGTAGGTTATGATGCCTAAATTGGGGACTTCAATCTTTTCTATGAGCCTAAAAATAAGTATTGTGCAAGTATTGGTCTAGCGCCTGACAATGGTGTTTGACCCACCAAACGGTAGCTACCAAAATAGAGGAGTACTTGAGCGCGTGGCGCCTAGCGGGGAGGGTCGTCCCGCCAGGCGATACCTGTAGGACAGAGGATTTTGAAGCGCTTGGCGCCTGGCGGTAGATGTGCTTCGCCAAGCAGTTTGGAATGCAGTTTCACTTGGAGGCTCTAGAGTAGTGTCAAACGATAACACAGAGGCCGAATGGTTGTTTCCTTTGGGTGTGTTTGGTCTACATTGCTTTGGTGATACCTTAAAAATCGACTTGTTGGAGTGTTCCTTGAGTTATGGCTCAGAATGGTATCCCTTGAATTATGGCTCGGGATAGAGGGTAAACACGTGACATTCCTTAAGTTATGGCTCGAAATGACATCTCTTGAGTTGTGGCTTGGAATGACAGATGAACACGAGAAATCGTTGAGTTGTGGCTTGGATTGACGAGTGTTGCCAGTGTGAGTGTGCGAGTTGTGGCTCGTACGGATGGGTCCAAAAAGATTGCCCTCCTCGATATTTATCTGACGAGTTTGGTAGTGTTGGGACATTACGAACTATGCTTCATATTGGGAACTCAACCTGGTATTACAGGGTATAGTCCGTAGCAGGTTTGCCATACGTGTTCTATAAGTTGTGGCTTATAGGTGTGGTAGCAAGGATAGAGTTTCTTTGATGTGTATGTGCTTATATATATGAATTATATATATGATTTTATATTGTTAGCTCACTCTATCTGCTTGTATTTGGCGATGATCGTGTATTCGGGAGCAGATGATGTTGCAGGTGGTATTGGTGAGGCATAGATCAAAATGGGGTAGTATGGGATTTTATGATTTCTGCTTACTTTCATTATTTTGTAATTTGGTTTTGAAAATAGATTTGAGATTGTAATACTTGGAGTTAAAATTACGATTATTGTAATTCACTATTGATATATGGATTTTAATTTTCTAGCATTTTGGGGAAACACAATATATTAAATAAGGTTTATTTATATTTTCTATTTTATTTTATTTTAAAATTAATAATATTCAACGGAGATGTTACATAAACGACCGTAGGATCACTTCCTAAGTATTAAATTTACATTGTTTAATTTGGTCGTGTATGACCTCGATCAAATTTGGCACCGTTGCCAGGGACCAACGTTTTTGTCAGAGTTTATTTTCAGTGTTGTTTTGTCTTGTGTAATCTTTTATGTGTGTGTGTATTGTTTCGTGATATGTGGGTTAAGTGTGGTTGAAGTTTGATGTTCATTGTTATGTAGTGTGTTGTTAATGTTCTATTCAATCCTTCCATTTGAGTGTTTCTATTTCAATGAGTGCGTGTTGCTGTTAGAGTGATTGTAGTGGTAGTTGTAGTAGGAAAATTGTGTAGTTTTTCAGCAAAACTTCAAACGGTCATAACTTTTGCTACAGTTACCGAAACAGGGTAAATTTTATATGCATTTATCGTAGAATTTAATTTTCTTTGTAATACTTACACGTAAGCGGGTAGGCAATTTCATAATCTCAAAAGAAAGTCATTTTCTTATTTAAATGATTTTTCCCTATTTTCAATCAAACTTTATCTTTAGTTCATGTAGTTAGGTTTCGAATTTTAGTTTCAAATTTTTAGTGATAGGTGTTATGATTTTAGGGTGTTTATGAAAAAATTTCAGGTCATTTAGAGGTACTTCAATTTTATGTCACTTTTACCCCTAGGGTTGACTTTGACTTTAAGTTTACTTTTATTGTTTGGATTGCATTATCTGATATATGGTGCATGTAAGACCCGAGAAAAAAATTAAATAGTAATTAAATAATTATTTAATAAATGTGGGTAAAGAGAACCTTTAAGGTAATAAATACGGAGTATTATGACGTGGAAAAGTATTAGCTCAAGTGGTTGAGAGTACTTTGATTGTGTGAGAGGACTTGGGTTCGAGTCCTATGTATGTTATTTTTGTGTGTTATTAAATTGGTATTATTTTTATGTATATTAAACGTGTGGTGGAGTTTTATAATAATTGAATTATATTGATTAGTATGAAATATGAATTGGTTGAATGGTTAGGCATTGAGTTGGTATGTGCATGACTGTGGGTTCAAACCTTGGAGGGCCCAAATGAAACTTTATTTTTTTGGCTATTTTGGTCTTGTCTTGAATTTGAAGGGTTAAAGGAACCCTAGTAAACTTAGCAGTCAAGGATGGCTGAAAAGACAAGAGAAAACCAACAATTACCCTACCTTGCAGAGGGTATTGTGAGGTAGACAGAGAGTGAGGAATTGAGAGCGTGAGTGGATCCGTGGGGGCTGAATTGAGAGAAGCCAAGGGAGGTCATTTTGAGTTCAAGGAAAGAAGTAGAAGAATACTCGGGGAAAACTTTAATTCAGGTTAGGGGAGTTCATTTTGTGTGTTTTATGTTTTGCATATGTTTTCATGTTGTTCTGGACTTATTGGAATGTGTAAGATGGACATTGTCACTTCTTTTCGCATTTTCTGGAAATTCCCAGAAACCACCTGGCGGCATTGAAGGCCCGCCAGGCGGCTCATGCCTCCAGAGTTAAATACTGGGTTCGTGTATGCACCGTCTGGCGGCTAGGCTCTGCCCGCCAGGCGGCACAAACTGTTTTGTTCAATTTCTGCGGACTTTTGGATTTTGTGGTGATGTTTGAATGTCTGGAGTAATTTTATGATGTGAGAATAATTTGTATGCTAAATTTGTTATCTGTAAATGCGTAAGTTGGTAGAAAATTGGGTGAATCATCGTGGAAATTAGGGGTTAGGGTTCATGTGAGATTGGGATTGAAAAACATGGATACCTTTGTGATTGGTGCAATGTTTTCGTGGAATTGACATTGACCTGATTAGGTTAGGAAACATGGAAGTTGTGTGCACTCACACGTCTGATAATTTTGTGCGTGGGTTGAATTGGCAGTGCCTGTGAATCATTATTCATGTGGGAAAATGTGACAGAACCCAGAATGGGTATGAACCGCCCAGCGGCACCAAGAATGCCGCCAGGCGGCGCATTAGAGCAGAGAGTAAAATTGTGTTGTTTTCTACAAGTTATGCCTTGGGATGTCGCCGGTATTTTTCTGTGCGAATTTGGATTGGTGGACTGAGTTTTTCTCTTTAGAATTGAGGGTGGTGGACACTTTAGCGTGTTAGGTTTACAGAGGGGGTTTCACTAGGGAGATACAACACACCAATGAGACCTGAGCCTAACCACATAAGGCATTGACACCACTCTCAACCCAAAACCTTAAGGCACTGGGTTTATGGCCCTTGATCCTTATATGGTGCTCTACTTTCTCATTTCTGGTCAATGTGGGACTTAGACTCACACTTGGATTCCTAACAATTGAAAGTGGTGTCAGTGTCTTATGTGGTTAGGCTCAGATCTCATTGGTGTTGTATCTCCCCAGTGAAACCCCCTCTTTAAAACCTGACAAGTGGTATCAGACCTGATGGTTAATATCGGCTCAGACGAGTGCAATATGGTCCTAGTATCGAAAGTCTTCCTGGCAAAGGTCCCAGGTAAGGGTTCCAGGTAAAGCGTGTCCCGTTAAGAATAACGGCGGTATAGAAAATGGCAGAAAATGAGTACTCGTGGTTGGGGGAGTGTACCAATGTGGTTGAAGGGACTCACCCTTGAGGGGGAGATTGTTAGGAATCCAAGTGTGAGTCTAAGTCCCACATTGACCAGAATTGAGAAAATAGAGCACTATATAAGAATAAAGACCCATAAACCCATTGCCTTAAGGTTTTGGGTTGAGAGTGGTGTCAGTGTCTTATGTGGTTGGGCTCAAGTCTCATTGGTGTTGTATCTCCCCAGTGATACCCTCTCCTTTATAAACCTAACAAGTGGTATCAGAGTCGATGGTTAAAACCGGCTCAAACGAGTACAGTATGGTCCTAGTATCGAAAGCCTTCCTGGCAAGGGTCCCAGGTAAGGGTTCCAGGTAAAGCGTGTCCCGTTAAGAAGAACGGTGGTATAGAAAATGACAAAAAAAGAGTACTCGTGGTTGGGAATGCTTCCGCTGGAGGAGGAGTGTACTAATGTGGTTGAAGGGACTCACCCTTGAGGGGGAGATTATTAAGAATCCAAGTGTGAGTCTAAGTCCCACATTGACCAGAATTGAGAAAATAGAGCACTATATAAGAATAAAGACCCATAAACCCATTGCCTTAAGGTTTTTGGTTTATAGTGGTGTCAGTGTGTTATGTGGTTGGGCTCAAGTCTCATTGGTGTTGTATCTCCCCAATGATACCCTCTCCTTTATAAACCTAACAAGTGGTATCATAGCCGATGGTTAAAACCGGCTCAGACAAGTGCAGTATGGTCCTAGTATCAAAAGTCTTCCTGGCAAGGGTCCCAGGTAAGGGTTCCAGGTAAAGCGTGTCCCGTTAAGAAGAACGACGGTACAGAAAAGGACAGAAAAAGAGTACTCGTGGTTGGGAATGCTTCCGCTGGAGGGGGAGTGTACCAATGTGGTTGAAGGGACTCACCCTTGAGGGGGAGATTATTAGGAATCCAAGTGTGAGTCTAAGTCCCACATTGACCAGAATTGAGAAAATAGAGCACTATATAAGAATAAAGACCCATAAACCCATTGCCTTAAGGTTTTGTGTTGAGAATGGTGTCAGTGTCTTATGTGGTTGGGCTCAAGTCTCTTTGGTGCTGTATCTCCCCAATGATACCCTCTCCTTTATAAACCTAACATAGCGGGTGTGTGCACCAAGGGTCATTTTGGGGTATAATTGAGTGTATATAATAAGTTTAGAGGGGTACTGTAAAACTGTAAAAAAAATGTGTTGGGAGCAGATGGGATGAGTTATCACATTGATACCGAGTGAATTGTCTAAATAGGTGGGTAAAGTGAAGAATGCTAAGGGAAGAAATTACTTGGTTTGGGGCGTGAAATAACTGTATATACATATATATGTAGTGATGGCTGCCATATTATGTTCAAAGTGTTTGATAGTTGTATGAATAATGTATTGCAAGTTGGGGCCTTAAGGCCTGCAAAATGTGTCAAAAATCAGTAGCAGTGCGCTACTGGTATGGCACCTGGCGTCACGGGGCGAACCATCAGGCGGTAGAGTGTAAAACAGTGGCAGTGGCCACTGTCAGCGCTAGGCGCCTGGCGGCAGGGATGTGTCCGCCAGGCGGTGACAGAGAATTTCGAATTCTGTTGTGTCAGCGGCGCCTGGCGGTGGGAGTGTCACCGCTGGGTAGTTTTTTGCCAGTATCCGCCTAGCGGTGCCTAGGCGGTATCAGGCGGGTTTTGTGGCTGTATAATTGGTTTTTACTTTGATTAGTGGACTTGAAGGACTAAGTTCACTTCTTTTATGCTTGGGCTTGACGGACTAAGTCCAATAGGGGTCTGGGATGTGCTTGAGTGGTTGAACGCATGATGGGCATGGAACTAGTTGAGTTCCCGTCGGCTACTATTGGGCGATGAGTCCTTAGTATGGTGATTGCATGCGTTGGACGCACGATGGGCAAGGAACTATGATGTTCTCGTCGGCTACTATTGGGCGAGGAGTCCATAGTATGGTGATTGTGTGTGTGCTAGGGTCCAAGTTGAGTAAACTTGGATGTTATACTACAGACGAGGAGTCTGTAGGGATGGACTATGAGCAGGATTGGCTTGTAGGGTTGGACCACGAAAGGGATAGTTTCGTGGAAGCACAGTAAAAGTCCCAGGACCTAGTTTCATATATGACTCATGAAGGAATATGAGATCAGGGGTGGATAATTGGTAATTAACATATATCATCAAAATTTTATTGGGATGGGTATCATATTTAATTTTGTTTTTATATGCATAGCTCACCCTATCTGTGTGTGTGTGGCGATGATCAGATGATTTATTATCCGGGAG
>Ga0214544_1001941_pt1 | contig 43535 bp, 16 predicted proteins | sample CNSS3metaG_FD_160074 | JGI IMG/M metagenome (GOLD analysis project Ga0214544, IMG submission 160074) | Root nodule microbial communities from cowpea collected in UCLA plant growth center, Los Angeles, California, USA - CNSS3 | ecosystem: Host-associated > Plants > Roots > Nodule | place: USA...
TATATATATATATATATATATTAAATAATATTTTGTATTTCTTTTAGTTGATCAACAACGTATTTTGCTTACCTTTTTAATTTTATCAAATTTCATTAGATTAGTGAAAAATAATTCATCAACCAAATTTAAATTTGATTTTTTTTAAAATAATAATTTTATAGATAAACAATATTTAAAATAAATATTTAAGAAATGTATCTATTTCGTTACATTATCAATGGTTAGAAAACAGAGAAATTAAAATTATGCATGCGAATCAAATAATTTGTATTAGTAAAACCGTCTTCAACTTACTGAAAATAAAAACTTAAAATTATGCATTGAAATAAAAAATTCATAGGGAAATTAATTTAAAACACAACTCATCTCGATTCATAATTTTTTAAATATACGTATTTAACGTTTTAATAATATAATATATATATATATATATATATATATCACTTTTGTCTTAAAAAACATACAAATTTTCATTTAAAATTAAATATTTTTAGAAATTATTTATATTAATATTAAATTTTAAGATAATACTTTTTGTTAAGTACAACTTGTAATTACTTTGAATTTTGAAAGTGAATTAAGTACATTAATCTATAATATTTAATGTTTTTCATTGTAAAATTATACTTTTGAATATACATTATAGTAGTTGCACATTTAATTATATTTATAAATGTTGAAAATTTTACTTCTGTCGTCTTCTATTACAACAATTTATAAATATTGATTTTAATAGTTTATATATGCACATAAATGATTTTTGGGAAAAAACTTAAAATTACTGTCTGCCAACTTTTCTAAAGGATTGTATAAACGCTAATTAGATAAAAAAAAAACTATTTGACCTAATAAGTTAGGTCATATATTAGAATATTGATTAAGAAACACAATTATGCAAATAACTGTGCATGAACGCATTTAAAACATTTTATTCTGGTTACAATTATGAAAAGAAAAAGTTAGGTTTAAAATTATTAAAAAAGATGGAACTTTGATGGAGTTGTCACACTTGAATGTATTTATATGATTATCTTATTTTGATAGTAGTTTGGAGGGAGAAAAATTTTTTTGGACGGAGAAAAATTTTAAGACTATTAGACGTTTAGTGATATAAATATCTTATTTTAATGTAATTATTTTTAAAATCTTATTTAACTAAAATAAGATTATGAGTTATTTTTCTTTTAAATTATAAGACAAATTAAGGATTATCACTAAAGGATTAAATAAGAATTTTTTCTATTATAAGTGCTTCTCTATTAGGAATTAATTAAAGTTTTTAAATAAAATTAAATTCACCTGTTTGTTTAATTAAAATTTTGAAATAAAATTAAATTTAGAGCTATCAAAATGGGTTGGAACTCGCGAGTCAACCTGGTCCACCACATTCTGGTCAGGTTGGATTAAATTTTTTTTATCAATTTTAATACAGGTTAATTTTTGATCCAGCTCTCTTAGAACTCGACTCATCCTGGTTGAGTTCATGGTCAGCCAACCCAGGTCACACAAACATTTTTTATTATATTGAGTTTTTGCATTTGTGACGTGTTTGGTTATTGTTTTTAACTAACACATTGATAATTTATATTTTTGTGATTTTTTGTTGTATTTGGAATTTAACATTCTTTTGGATTGTAGTTGGAATCTATTAAAGTTTATGTAAATTTTAATCATAATTATAATTTAGTTTTTTTTTTCTATAGACTGAAGAAAAAATTGTATTTTTTTAATTAAATAAGTGAGTAAGTCATTTTGTCTAACCTACCAATCCATGCTAGTCGGACTATATTAGAATTTTTTTGGCTCATTAATAAATGAGTTGGGTTGAATTAACTTTTAAATGATAAATTTGTAATAAATCGAATTGGACCGAACCAAATTACTATTTTGGCAGCTATGATTAAATTCAGATTAGGAATATGTTTGTTTGGACAATGTACGATAAGAGAAAAGAAAAAGAAATACAAATTTATTTGAATGAACTCATTTAAAGAAATTTGTAGCTTTGTTGGGTTCTTCCACAAGTGAAAATATTAGTAGAGAAAATCAAGTCACTTTATGTTTAATTACAAAATAACCCTCTATCTTTTTACTCTTTCACTATCCAAGTCATGCATCCATCGGCGGACCTTCTATGGGACTAAGGAGAGGCATAACTCCCCCAAACTTTTTTTTTTATTATATATATATATATATATATATATATATATATTGATATTAATATTATATATATTTTTAGTGTTTAAAAAGTAAAATAAAATTAATTTGATGGATTAATAACTGGATTAAAGAGATTTAGATTTTATATCTCGTTATAAGGTTTTTTCACAACAAGTCATCAAAAAAGTGTGAAATAAAAGAAAGACAAATTAGGAAAAAGAAATTGGAGAACGTAGAGAACAAGTAATGCATACTCACACGATCTCATGAATAAGTATTTTAGTATGATTTATGTATGTTAGATTTATGATTCTTCCATTACGATATTTCTCCCAAATTAAGTTTTCCTAAATTAGTATGAATCCTAACTATGATTTTAGAAATTTTTTGTATGAAATTGGCATGAACCCTAATTATATTTTCTCAAATTAGTATAACCCAACATTATAAAATATTGATATTTTGTATTTTCAACTGCATACAATGAATTAGTTGAATAGTCTTCAGTTGAAATAAAAATTAGAATACTCATTTATGTGGATTCAATAAATTAGGAAGATTAAAAATTGAAAAATTTGAATTGCACGGTTTAAATAAAGGAAATAATTTTTTTAATTAAAAAATTATATGTAAAAAATCTAATTTGACACTCCTAAATATTTTTTCCAAGTTCCGCCACTGCATGCATATGCAACTCCATTTTATCACATTAAATTTTCTCATTTTAAATATTAAATCACATTTCATAATAATAATAATACTTTTATTTAAACTAATCACTTACTCACAATTTATTTTATCTTAATTTCTGGCATTCCCATTTTATTTCAATATAATTTTATCAATATTTTTTACTTTAAATAATAAGTCACAACATAATTTAAACTTATTATACATTATTTTAACTTACTTTTATAATCAAAGATAAAATAACAATCTTCTAATTTTAATAATTAAAATATTATTTTTTACTTTATCAAACTCATGTATCATTCACAAATTTTTATAAATTTTTTTCTAAAAACTTTTTATTTTTTTCTTAATTTAAACAACCTTCTTTTATTTATTTTTTCCTCTCAAATCCACGGTCTTAAATCCGTCTTTGGAATAGAACATATCAAATTGCACATTAAAATTATACGCTTAAATAAAAGATTACTCCTTTCGTAAGATTATGCTTCATTTCATATAAGAAATGTTTTATATGCGATGTAATATCATGAATTTGAAAATATTATTAATACAAAAAAGTAAAATAAATATTTACAAAAAATAAAATAAAATAATAAATATTTTCTAATGTTATTTATAATTTTAATTTAAAGAAATTATATGAATTAGGAATGATATGGGGGTAGTATGAGTTTTGTCCATTCTCGACTTTGTTCATTTTATGCCTTCTCTTAATCCTGTTACGACTGGAAATTGAGTTTCTATATGTTGTGATTTGAATTCAGACTGAGATGCATAACAAAATAAAATAATAAATATTAAGAGAAGTTTTTTTGATAGTAAATCCTATAACATTATGTAAGATGAATTATTTACCTAAGAGTGCTGGTGTGATATTCAATGTTGTTTTTAAAATCGAAGCTTATAAGTTCTTTGTTAAATTTATAACATACGAATTTTCAAAACGGATCATCCGGTTCTGTACGGATCGATCCAGTATGAGTTGGTTATTTATGGAATCACAATTCACTTTTTAGTGAGTTCAAAAAATTTAAATCTAACCTAAACGTTATGGATCGATGAGTTAAATGAGTTGACTTAATTAAAAAAATATAATTTTTTTTAATATGTAACCAAAAAACAAAAAATCCAAGTCTATTTTAAAAATATATTTTTTCTCATATTAGATAACAAATAAATCATATAAATCATTAATGACAATAATTAAATAAAAATTATAAATAAAATCTAAATATTCTCAAAACAATCAAACATTTTTTATATGTTCAGATTGGTGAGTGAGCACACAATATCCAATATAAATGAATTGGATTCTTAACGGATCCATTTTTGACCCAATTTACAAATTAATTTTAAATCAATCTAACTCAAATTTGTAATGAATCATATTAATTCATAAATTTTAACCTATTTTAACAGCTATATATTCTATATATTCAAGAGAGATGAATTATTAATTTACATATTAAAGATATTCCTCTTATCATGACCTAAAGTTTGAGGTACCGAGTATCTGATTTGATCCACAAAATTATTTTTGTATGAATAGAAAAGAGATAATGCAAATGAGAAGAGAAAAAGTAAAGATAATTCCAAAAAAATCGAGAGAAAATAAGAGAGAAAAATGTGTATGTGACTTCTAATTAAATCTTTTACAAAATTTCGGTAAATGTGCTTAAGCTCAAAAAATCATAAAAAAATAACGCAAGACTCTAAATTTAATGAATCATGCATCCATCTTGAAATCCCATAAATGTATATACTTTATTAAAATTGCAATCACTAAAAAAAAAGACCAAAATGAGTAAACAAATGTCATAATAGCTGAAAAACAAAACCAAAACAATAATGTTTAGTAAATCAAGTTTAGTATTATTAAAATAAAAATATTTAAAAACTGAAAATAATATAACAAAATGATATATGCATATAAAAAATACGTGTAGGTGTCATTATAGTATGGTGATTTGTTTGAATTCCGAAAGATAATATATAAAATTAAATGGTAAGCTAGATGGGAGCATGGTGCAAGTAGGAGATGAGGGTTACATACCCTAAACCCCAAATTTTGTTGTTATGGTTAGTAAAAAATTGATTATTATTCTAGAGTGAATTCAAAATATAATTAAATTAAGATTTAATGCATATCATAATAAACAGATAACCATGTTGAATTGTTAAAACTTGTTAACCTTTCACAATCTTATTATTCATGTGATTCAGTTGATGTCTTTTATTTTAATAGACATAGGCTAATCTTGTGTTTGGATGAAGCATTTTAACAATTATGAGAAATTGAAATACATTGTATTTGAATTGCTTGCAATTAAATTTTCTTCATTTTCCAAATAACTTGTTTGGGTAAAGAAATTAAAATACAATACATTTCAATATCTTGTTTGGATAAAATAATTGAATTTCTTGTGAGATAAAATTTCATTTTAAAAATATTTATTTTAGACTTAATTATGTTTTGAGTTCATGATAAATTTGGAACGGGCTCGACCACCCGGATGGGTCGAGCCGACCCGACGACTCAACTAGGCCATAAAACCTAGACGGGCTAGGTGGGGTCAGTTCAAAGATCCAAACAAGTTTGATCAGCCTAACGACCCATACGGGCAGGTCATGCCTGTTAAGTTCGTCAACCCAGTCCAACTCAACCCGCCTAGGTTGTTGGCCTGACTCTAACCTACTAGATCATCGAGCCCGCCCGACCCATCTAGGTTATCGGGCATGCTGACCCATCTCGGTTGTTGGGCCTGCTGACCCATCTCGGTTGTCGGGCATGTTTGTGTCATTGGGCACACCCGACAAGTTTGTGTCGTTGGGCCAACCTAACCTAGCAAGGTCGTTAGGTCGGTCAATATCGCCTGAGTCGTCGGACCGACCAGGCTTGATTAGGTCATCAGGTCAGTCAAGCTTGTCGGGTCAACAGGTCAGTTGGGTCGTTGGGCCTGCTCGACATGTCTGGGTCGTTAGACCCGCCCGACACCTCTAGGTCATCTGGCTCGCCAAACCTGTATGGGTCGTTGGGCCTGCTCGACCCGTTTGTGTTGTTAGGTCGGTCTGATCCGTATGGAGTGTTTGACCAGCCCAGTCTGTCATGGTTGTCGAGTTTGCTGGGTCTCTTTGGGGTTGAGTCCAGATTGTGAGGTTGAGTGAGAAGAATTTCAAATTCCACCTTTTTTTAGGGTATTTGAATTCCTTCTAATTTAGCTAATTGAAATACTTAAAAAAATACATGCATTTTAAATGCTTTTTAATTTATCTATCCAAACAAAACATTTCGTTACAAAAAAAATTCAAATTCTCCAAATAAATGAATTATTCTCTTAAATTGTCTCACCCAAACACACCATAAAAATTTTTAGTAATATTTGTCAAGTTGAACAATGAAATATGTTTAAATAAAGTATTAAAGTTGATGTTTACATTGGTCTAAAAATTACATTAAAGACGGAATATTCTATCGTTTTCATGATTTTGGGTGCTCGAAACCATACTTTTATTGTCGTTTCGTAATGAGTGTGTACAACGAAAATTAAACACGAAAGCTTTTCAATTTGCTGAAGAGGTCTTGTGCAGGCATATACTTTACCTTCGTATTTTAATAAACAAATAGTTTTTATAAGAAAAAGGTATTATAAGTACAAATCAATGAACACAATTTTCAAATGCAAAAAAAAAAATCATGAATTTTAATTAAATAGTTAGAAATGTGTCTCAGGTGAGAAAAGCAAGGGCGTATACGTAGTGAAAAAGGGTGACAAATAAGAAATTGAAAATAAAAAAATGGGTAACAGAAGAAAATAGGCCCATAACAGGTCCAGTGAGTTTAGTTTTTCGGCTAGCCCACTCGGCCATTCAAGAACAGTGTAGTTGCGAGTGTGAAGCAGAGAGAAGAGAAGCGAGAACGAAGGAGGGTGCAGCATGGGTGATGCAGGTGCAGGTGCAGGTGTGAAAATTGACGTGTTCTGGGACGAAGGAATGTTGAAGCACGATACTGGAATTGGTGTATTTGACACGGGAATGGAAATAGGGTTCTTAGAGGTGTTGGAGAAGCACCCTGAAAATTCCGACAGAGTTCGGAACATGGTTTCTATTCTGAAAAAGGGTCCAATCGCTCCTTACATTTCTTGGAACTCTGGTAGATCCGCTCTCATCTCTGAGCTTCTTTCCTTTCACACTCCTGGTACTCTTTTCTTTCTCCATCATCATCGTTATATTTTTACCTTAATTCTGTGTATTCACACATCTTTGAGGTTGTTGTTACTTGTTATTATTTTCAATTTAGGATAAAGATGGGATTTTGGTAAACAATTCGTGCTTTGCATGAAAGAGATGTTGGGATTTTGTTGATCTGGTTTTGTCCTTCTTGCTTAGGAAGTAAGTGTGTTTGGATTTTGGTTAACAAATTAAATTTACTTCAATTTAATTAGAGTTGCTATAGCTTTGGAGTTAAAACAATGATTGATATTTACTCTCTTAAAATAATAGCATATTTATAACAATGATTGATATGAAAAAATTGTAAAATTTTAGAACAATCAATTTCAATTTCATATGTTCTTGGCGTTAGTCATTGTGTATAACAAAAGAAAGCTAAGAAAGTTAATTTATAAAATAAGAAGATTAAGAGTTGCAAAGTGATAATATAGAAATCGAGATGCATAATTGTTTTGGAGATAATTTGGTGAATGGTGTGAAACAATGTATTGAAATGGTTTTCAAATGTTGTAAATCATTGTGTACCAAGAGAGCAACAGAACACCTAAAGTGAGTTATTTAAGAGGATGAAAAAAATAGGAGTTATACTTTCTAAAATTAATCCTCAAATAGATATAGATATATATATAGCTGTGTTGGAGATAATTTGGGGATTGATATGAAACTGTATGATGAGGTTTGAAATGCTGTAATTTTCTAGAATACGTAAATGAACTCTTAGACGCTGATAAAGAAGGGGGAAAGGAAATTTGTGCTGGGACATTCTTGAACCCCGGATCATGGGATGCTGCACTTCTTGCTGCTGGGACTACACTTTCTGCAATGAAGCATTTACTGGATGGCCATGGAAAAGTTGCTTATGCCTTGGTTAGGCCCCCTGGTCACCATGCTCAACCTTCTCAGGCTGATGGCTACTGTTTCTTTAACAATGCAGGTCTAGCAGTGCAATTGGCTCTAGATTCTGGGTGCAAGAAGGTTGCAGTTATAGATATTGATGTTCATTATGGAAATGGCACAGCAGAGGGGTTTTATAGATCTAATAAGGTTCTTACCATCTCTCTTCATATGAATCATGGATCATGGGGTCCATCTCATCCCCAAAGTGGATCGGTTGATGAGCTGGGCGAAGGAGAAGGTTATGGCTATAACTTGAACTTACCTCTACCAAATGGAACTGGGAACAAGGGATATATATATGCCTTCAATGAGTTGGTTGTTCCATCAATTCAAAAGTTTGGACCTGATATGATAGTTTTGGTTGCTGGGCAAGACTCCAGTGCAGTAAGTTATGATTTTTTTCTGCACCCAAATAATATTTATTGCCAAGTTTATACAAACTTGATTTCATGCTCACAGATAAATCAAAATCTGATAAGATAATGGCAGTGGCACGTGATTTTCAAGGGATATCCGTAGTTTTTTAACCATGGTATGAAAACTTGGACAGTAGCATGAAACGAAACAGATAAAATGAGTGTAGAAACATGTTTGAGTCTGATACCCCCATCAATCCAACAAATACTTTTCTGAATTTTGAAATATACCCTCCAAAAAGAAAACTTAGACAGTAGCATGGACTTACGTTTTCTGATAAATTATACTATAACTTACAAATAATCAAACGTCTAAGTCCTTTCATTCATTCAGAGACTGATTGCTTCACTTATAAATAATCTGCATACTGTTATTAGTAGTTGCAACTTTGTTACACTAATTTTTCATGATCCACATTCTTTGTTTCATTGGATTAATCACCTCACTTGTTTGTTCCAAGGTTACAACAGTGACCTTATGCGGCTATGTTGTAATGTTGAATCCAGGTTAAAAAAATGTGTTTTACTTATGTTATAACCTGGTGTGCCTCAGTTTGATCCCAACGGAAGACAGTGCTTAACAATGGAGGGCTATAGAGAAATTGGACGGATTGTTCATGATCTTGCGAAAAGTGAGAGTGATGGGCGGCTTCTAATTGTGCAGGAAGGTGGATATCATGTTACATATTCTGCATATTGTTTGCATGCAACACTTGAGGGGATTCTCAACCTTCCAATCACTCTACTATCAGACGCTCTAGGAGGGTACCCAGAGGACGAGACATTTTCAGTCAAAGTTATAGAAGCCATTAAGAATTATCAGAAAGATAAAGTGCCCTTCTGGAGAAACTCGTAAGATTCTTCCTCCTCGGAGTATGAGATTCACCTCCAATTTTCTGTTTACCCAACTCAATTCAATTATATTTCTGCAAATTGAGTTGACTGCCATATTAGCATGTTTACAATCCAATTATTCTGCTCCACTCCAGAACAATGTATATATATTATAGTAATAATGAAATGATTGTCAGTATTATTTTGGACTTGTATTATGCCATTTAGGACATACATTTGTGTTGTGACATTCAACAATTGGACTCACATTTTAAGTAATTCCCTGCTTTTCAATTCTAGGAAAAGAAATTCATTTTTTTAAATTTTAAGTCACCTAATTATATTATTATAATCAATTCATTCAACTACTCAATCCAACTTAATTATCTGGATATGTAAACTTTATGTCATGGTTAAATGTGGGGGAAGTAAATCTGTTAATGATTCGTTAAAGAAATTAATAAAGATACGAAAGGTTGATATTTATCATGTAATTATTGAGGGATTGTCAAAATTATCTTATAAATGTAATATTTTCCATCTAGTTGAGTTTGATGGTTAAGGTCCGGCTTTCGTTTTATTCTTTTGTGTAGTTTAATTTAAGGGGTATATTATCAACTAATTAAAAATTATATTTTACATTCAAAAGATTAAGCTTTTTCTATTTGAGAAAGATGATACAAATCAATGAAGTAAATTATGATTAATTAGATTTTCTGAAATACGCCTGTGGTTTTATAATATTTTAACCTGTATTAAAAATAGTTATTATAAAATTCTTACTTCTATAAAACGCGACACATTTTTCCCATCATTAAATTTTGACAGTTTTATTGACATCATTCATTCTTTCTTTTTCACCTTTTTATGAAATACATTAGAAGTTTCATGTAAACATTTGTGTCCCATTTATCTTTATCAATTCCTAAGTAAATATTTTATTTCTATAACTAGACTCTATTTGAATCACTCATACTTCTAACATGAAACCACTCATTAACTGGAAGGAGAAATATCTTTGGTCGAATTCTTACGCTGCACGCCACTTTAGTTTGCTTTTACAAGATGTGTTAGTAAATGAACTTTAATTTAAGTCTAATCAATTTATAATATAAGATTTGTATTTATTTATTTATTTTATATCTAGATAATATGAAAATTTTAATACATTATACATCTTAAAGGTGATAAATGATACAATATTATATATTCAATAAAAAAACAAATCTCATTAGAATGAAATTTAAATAATTATGATATTTTATTAAAAAGTAAATCTAAATTTAACTCAATCAAATTGACTTGTAAAATAAAATATATTATAAATCTATAGAAGTGATGTGCTCTATAAAAATCTCCAAATATTTCACAAAACATGATTACGTGAGTAAAGAACAAGAATGTTCTAATAACGAAAACAAAGGCACAACGATATTTGAGTGACTATGAAAAAGGCATCGACAAAGCAAATCAACTTTAATGTAAACTAAAAGAGACATTTGAAGTTAGGTTAAGAAAACTGTGCCAATTGACGCCGCGGAAAGTGGGTGAAATTGGTATGACTTTATTTTGCTTAGCTGAAATTCCCTAACCAACATTGTTTTAATAATAACATTCTACTTTGAAGCTATTTGCTATGCAACAATGCTTAATTAGCATAAGATACCAAAAGTTACTTGGTTACAAAACCAAATTAAAGTAATATATGCTTTAGGAATAACAATTTCAAAGTTGAAATAACAAATGAATAATAAACTTTTGGACGTTACAAAAATATTGTTTCAATTTGATGAAAGTCCATCCAGTAATATCATTAGTAATATCATTAGATATCATTAGATATCATCAGGAACAATGACCGCGTATTTAATACTAAATCCTAAATTCTAAATCGCATACTTAACCTAAGCTAAGTCGTCTTTAGAAAGTACAGTTCTATAATAATTTTGTTCTTAAAAAACATTTTAGTGAAAAAAAAAAATAGTATTTAAATTATATTTTAAATGATGTGATATTTATTGAATGTAATAGAATAAACAAATATGAATATAAAATCCCAAATTCCACCCTCCAATACCTAGATGCAAATTCTGTGATGAACTCCAACCTCCACTTAAATTACAATATCATGTGCTGTGGTTCAAAATTATCTTTCGTCTCACACCTTTGAATCAATTTCCATCAGCATATGCATGTGTAGGTCTTTATTCCAAACATCATAATAGAGACACATTTAAACAGTGCATGAATTAATTTATTGCATGTGGGTCATTCTTCAGTCCTAGCAAGTCAATATCCTAATTAATTCCATGTCCAATAATGCATCTTTATCATTGAAATTTACAAAGGTTTAATTAAATATTAAATGTTTTATAAATCTAGATATTTTTAAGTTGAATTTTTACTACAAAAATTATTATATTTATATTTAGTCTTTAAAATTATTTTTTTCTATCAATTTATCGTTTCATCTTACCATGTAAGAAATAATTCTTTACATTTTTTAATTTTTTTATTCGTTGATGAAATTACTGTTTCATTTTTCAATATCTAATAATTTACTTGTTAGTTGGTTGTTAAAGAAAAAAAATTCATTCCGTTAACAATAAAATACTTAAAATAAATAAAAGTATTCTAAATATTGAATAAAACAATTTTTTAATAAAAAATTCATTAAAAATACTTAAATTTGGGTACTTAATTAAACTTTTAATAAATAATAGACTAAGATTGGTTAAAGAATTAATTGGGATTGTGAGTGAACCGAGTCATGTTAAAAACCCCACCTCTTAATTTAGCTGATTCCACGGCACCTTTACAAATAACACTCATCTACTTTAAGTATTTGATTAAAAGTATATTTGTTCAAATATTTAATTGAATCATTATACTCGGAACGTGATTATTAAAATTTGTAATAATTATAAACTATCAACTTTTCCAGAGCACAAGCTTTACGTTAATTAGGGGTGATCATGAATTGGATTTGTAATGATTCAATCCACATCTATTTTGGATTCAAAATAATTGGATTAGATTTTTAATCCAAATTCATTTTTTCAAAAAAAGTTGATTGGATTTTTTAAAAATCCAGATCCAAATATTTAGATCAAGTTTAAATCCAGATCTAAATATTTGGATCAAGATCAAAATCCAAAATTTATTTTTCATAAAATAAATTCAAATTAAATTTTGTAAAACTTGTGTCCATAGGACTAACACCATAGAATTTGACAGATTTTTTGTCGGGGCCAACGAGGCCAAATTTCAGCATGGAATGAACTTGGATGACTTTCGGACGAATTTCGGTCGGGGACGACGTGACCAAATTTGGGCCAAGGACGACTTGACAAAATTTCAGTGGAGATCAACTTGACTGGATTCGACTGAATTTCGGTCAGGGCCGATTTTGCCTAATACGACCGAATTTTGACCGAAGCCGACTCTATTGAATTCGACCGAATTTCGGTTGTGGCTGACTCAGTTGAATACGACCAAATTTTGATCGTGACCGACTCATTTGAATACGACCAAATTTCATCTTAGGCCGTCTCAATCGAATACGACCAAATTTGGACCAGGGCCGATTCGGTCAAATCTCAATCGGGGCCAACTCGATTGAATTCGACTGAATTTTGACTAGAGTCAACTAGGTTAAATACAACCAAATTTTGGTTGCGGTTGTCTCGGTCGAATACGGTCAAATTTTGTCTAGGTCGACTCAGCCCAATGCAGTCAAATTTGGGTCGGGGTGAACTCAACCGAATACTTCCAAATTTTTCCCAGAACCAGTTGGGCCAAATTTCGATCAGGACCGACTTTACAGAATTTGGCCTAATTTAGCCAAATTTTGTATAGGGTCACGCCAACTCAATCAAATACGACTAAATTTAGGTTAGTCCGTCTCAACCTTTAGCCTAACCTACCAAAAATATAAACTGAAAATTTGGATTGAATATTTTGGATTATCCATTTTGAAAATCTAGATTTAGAGTATGAATATACAATCCATAAAATATATAAAATGTAGATCAGATTGATATCCAGATCCAATAAAATGGATTGGATTTTTAATAAAATGAATATTAAATGGATTGGATCATAGCAAAAGTGGATTGGATCATGAAAATTATATTTTTTGACCATCCTTAGTTTAACTTTTCAGATCATCTTCTACTTCCTTCCGCTGTTCAATAAATATAAATTATTGTTGTTATCCTCATAATTTTTTTTAGGTGTTAAATTAACATTAATTATTACTTTTACTCTCATATTTTCATTCTTTCACTTTTATATGTATTTAATCTTTTTTTATTAATACATTTTTTTACAAGAATATAATTTAAATTTGTTAGTACAAATTTATGGATATATTAACAATTTTTTTATTAAACTTCTAAATTTTTTAATTAAATTGTAAGGTTTAAAGTTTATGAATATAAATTTTAGGGTTTAGTGTTTACGGACGTCTCAATTCTCATGTCGCACGTCGCACGTCCACCTCGCATGTCGCACGTCCACCTCGAACGTCGCACGACACACGTCTCAAGTGTCACGTCTCACGTCCACCTCGAACGTCGCACGTCGCACGACACACGTCTCACGTCCCAGGTCTCTCGTCCCACGTCTCTCGTCCCACGTTCCACGTCCCACGTCCCACGTCCCACGTCCCACGTCTCATGTTCCACGTCCCACGACACACGTCTCACGTCTCACGTCTCACGTTCCATGTCTCACGTCTCACGTCTCACGTCTCTCGTCCGTCTCATGTCTCACATCTCACGTCCCTCACGTCTCACGCTCCCCGTCTCACGTCTCACGTCCCACGTCCTACGTCCCATGTCTTACGTCTCACGTCTCACGTTTCACGTTCCACATTCCACGTCCCACATCTCACGTCCCACGTCCCACGTCTCATGTCCCATGTCTCACGTCCCATGTCGTCTCACGTTCCACATCCCACGTTCTACGACTCACGTCCCACGTCTCACGTCCTACGTCCCACGTCCCACGTCTCACGTCCCACGTCTCACGTCGTACGTCTTACGTCTCACGTCTCACGCCTCATGTCTCACGTCGAATGTCCCACGTCCCACGTATCACGCCCACGTCTCGCATTCCACGTCCAACGTATGACGCCCACATCTCACATTCCACGTTCCACATCCCACATAGCACATTTTAAGTCTCACGTCGCACGTCTCACATTATTGCACTGAAATACTTGATTCTTTCATAAAATAATGGTGCTTTGGTTTAGTGGTTGCAGTATAGCTAAGGTTCTTCTTTGTTGTTTATCCTTCTTCAGATAATAGTTTCTTATTGATCGAAAGAAGGAAGAGAAAGGACATTATTTTACCGGAAATAGGAAAGTTAAACTTATGCAACAATAGTAATTTGAAACTTTTGCAGATGTCTGCTATCATTACATGAATGATTTGGGAAAAGTTTTTAGATATTGGCAGACAATATTTTTTTTATTGGTTTTTTGTTCTAACATTCAATATGTGAAGAGATGTGTCACAAAATTCTAATCAAGGGTGGGCAAAAAATCCATTTTTTATAATCCAATCTATTTTTTCTATGATATAATCCATTTAATATCTATCTTATTAAAAATTCAATCCAATTAAAATCCATTTTATTGGATATGGATATCAATCTGATATATATTTTATGAATTGGATATCCATTCTCTAAATCTAAATTTTCAAAATCGGTAATCCAAAATATCCAATCCAAATTTTTAATTTATATTTTTGGTTAGGTTAGGCTAAAAGTTGAGACCGACTAGTCTAAATTTAGTCGTATTTGATTGAGTTGGTGTGACCCTATACAAAATTTGGCCGAATTCTATCAAGTCGATCTCGATCGAAATTTAGCCCAACTGGTCCTAGACAAAATTTGGAAGTATTTGGTTGAGTTCACCTCGACCCAAATTTGACTGCATTGGATTGAGTCGACCTAGACAAAATTTGACTGTATTCGGCCGAGACAATTGCGACCAAAATTTGGCTGTATTCAGCCTAGTTGACTCCAATCAAAATTTGGTCGAATTCAATCGAGTTGGCCCCGATTGAGATTTGGCCAAGTCGGCCTTGACCCAAATTTGCTCGTATTTGCTGAGACAGCCTAGGGTGAAATTTGGTCGTATTCAAATGAGTCGGTCACGATCAAAATTTGGCCGTATTTAACTGAGTCGACCACAACCGAAATTCGACCGAATTTAGTCGAGTTGGCTCCGATCAAAATTCGGTCGTGTTGGCCTCGACCAAAATTTGACCGAGTTTGTCCTGGCCTGAATTTGGTCGTATTCGGTAGAGTCGATCGCGGCAAAAATTTGGTCATATTTAAGCGAGTCGGTCCTAACCTAAATTTGGCCAAATTCATCGAGTTGGTCATGACCAAAATTTGGTCAAGTCAGCACTTGTCCAAATTTAGCCGTATTCGGTCGACTAAGTTCCGAACGAAATTTGACTATATTCAACTTAGTCAGCTGTGATCGAAAATTGGCCATATTCAGTTAAGTCGGTCCCGACCAAAGAATTTAGTGGAGTCAACCTTGACCGAAATTTGACTGATCAGGCCCTGACCCAAATGTGGTCATATTTGGCCAAGTCGGCTCTGGTCAAAATTTTGTCGTATTAGGCAAAATTGACCCTGGCCAAAATTCAGTCAAATCCAGTCAAGTCGATCTCGCCTGAAATTTTGTCGAGTCGACCTTAGTCCAAATTTGGTCACGTCGTCCCCGACCGAAAGTCGTTCGAAAGTCATCTAAGTTCATCCCATGCTGAAATTTAGCCTCGACAAAAAATTTGCCAAATTCTATGATGTCAGTCCTATCGAAAATCTAATCCACATCCATTTTGAATCCAAATAATGGATGTGGATCCAAATTTGTGTCCATAGGGTTGACACCAAAGAATTTGACAGATTTAGCTGAATACTTCCAAATTTTGTCCAGAACCAACTGGGTCAAATCTCGATCGGGACCGACTTGACAGAATTTGGCCTAATTCGGCCAAATTTTGTATAGGGTCACGTCAACTCAATCAAATACGACTAAATTTGGGCTAGTCCGTCTCAACCTTTAGCCTAACCTAACAAAAAATATAAAGTGAAAATTTGGATTGAATATTTTTGATTATCCATTTTGAAAATCTAAATTTCGAGAATGGATATCCAATCCATAAAATATATAAAATATAGATTAGATTGATATCCAAATCCAATAAAATGGATTTTAAATGGATTGGATTTTTAATATAATAAATATTAAATAGATTGGATCATAAAAAAAATGGATTGGATCATAAAAAAAATGGATTGGATCATAAAAATTGGATTTTTTGCCCAACCTTAACGTTAAGAATTCATTGAAGTTATATTTTCATAACATAATGATCAAACTACTAAAACATTATGGGAGATAAATCAAAGTTTAATACTTCGATATTCCTTAAACATAAGAATGGAAGTTTGTCAAACGATTTTTATTTAAAAATAAAATTAATTGTTTTTGTAAAATGCAAAACAGATGAATGAAAAAAAAAATAAAACAAAGAAATAAAATTTTGAAAATTATGATTATAAAAGTCAATTTTTTTCCTTTTGTCCTGTCATTATCGCGAAAGTCGTATCATTTTCCCAATCTTTAACTTCCATTTTATTTTCTCTAGATTTGGGACACAAAAATGTTAATTATGAAAAAAAGGATACTGAATAATTCTAATTTAATTTATTTTTTTTATATGTAATCTAAATGATTAAAAATATAATTCAATAATAAAATAAACAAAAAAAAATCTTAAATTAATTTTAAAAAAAATACATATTAATTCTTAAAATTTCTGATTTTATGTTTATCTATAAACTAATCTTAAACTTATAACTTTTTTGTTTGGGGTATAAAGTGGAGCGTGTAATGCAATAAAAGCTGGTTTCTAGTTTCTACCTACCAAAAGAAAAGAAGGGCAAGTTGTCTCCAAAACCGTGAAATGAAATTTTTTTAAGAAACTGAATAATTATGGGTAATGTTTTGAAAGATGAGTGCACATGATGATAGAACTTTTAGGTAGAAACTTTATATAAATAAGAAATTGGAAAAATGTATATAAGTCTTCAAATATTTAATTTTGAAAAAAAAATATTTTTTAACAAATATTCATGAAGAAAGAGGAGATAAATTTCTCAATATTTAATTTATATGAAAAATTTAACCAAACAAGCATACTCATTCGAAAAGATGAATTTAGATCTTTGTTAGAAAAATCATATATTTAAAAGAATTTATTGCAAAAAAGAAATAAAATAGTGGCATTTGAGGAATTAATCTTGGTACCGACATTAGCGGAACACTCTCCTAAATTGACCCGCCACCACAATCTATGGAACTTTCCTAAATATGGGACCCACCTTTTGTTTTTGTCTTTCATTTTTGCATGCCGACGACAGAACAAAACCATGGTTCTGCAACATCACCAGGTTCCTAAAACCTCACAGCATGTGTTACCTTCAACCTCAGATTTTTGTTTCTCACTACAACTTCAGATGCCTTCACTGTGTTACGATTTGACCGACAGAACTGTGAATACCAGATAAAAAAACATGTTGTTTTGGATTATTGCTTCAGTTAAATGAGAACAAAGATTCTATTTTTTATGGAATTTGAGTTTTAAACTTTATAAAGATCAAATCTTTTTATTTTATAAATATCATGAATTTTTAAAGATAGAAAAATAAGTTTGTTTGTTGTTTAAAATTTGAGCAGTAAATTCATTTATGAAATATATAAATATGATGTAGTTGACGGGAAATATTGAAAAGATTAAAAACATAATCTTTTTTCAATGAATGAAATTCCAAGCCCACATGATTCGTACATGCCATCCACTTGCCACTGTAGTTAATCAAAACATGGGGGACAAAATCATTGTGAAGTTCGTTCTTTTTTACTTCCTTTTACAATGCCTCACAAATTTTTAATAGAAATCATAAGCCAACCAATGGTAAGAGGCAAAAAGAAAAAGGAAAAAAAGAAAAGAAAAGGAAAAGAGGGTTTGGAGAGGGACAATCTTTGTGGAGTAGCCTGACACTTTGTTTAGGGTTCCTTCCTTCCTTCGTAAAATGTGAAAAAGTTAGAGACATTCCACATTGGCACATTCTCCTTCCTGTCTTTTTCTCAATTTTGGGAACTTCAATTTCCTGATCCGTTCAACGTTTTCTCAGCAAAAAAACTCTTTGTTTATGCATACCTATAGGTAAGTGTAACTACCAAGCACGCACTCTCACATTCACACTCAAGTTTTGTTCTTGTGACTTCTAAGCTTGTCATTATCGTTTTTCTGAGTCTTGTGGCTGGTGTCTCATTTTTGCGTCTGAGATATAATGGGGTTCTGATTTTACTGGGAAAGTTCGTATATTGATACTCTCTTTTGTTTTTTTCTTTCTGTTTTACTAGGCTAACCATGGAAGGTGTTCAGATAGAAGAAGTCTTCATCTTGTTTTGTTTTTGTCTGATCACTACAGTGAGCTTTGGTGCTACAAACTCAAATGATGTCAAAGTTTTGAATGATTTCAGAAAAGGGTTGGAAAATCCTGAGCTTTTGAAGTGGCCGGAGGAGGGAGATGATCCCTGTGGTCCTCCTTTATGGCCTTATGTGTACTGTTCTGGAGACAGAGTCAATCAGATTCAGGCCAAGAATCTTGGTCTTAGAGGGTCATTGCCTCAAAACTTTAACCAACTCTCAGAACTCTACAATCTGGGTCTGCAACGCAACAACCTCAGTGGGATGTTGCCCTCTTTTAGTGGATTATCCAAATTGGAATTTGCTTTCTTAGATTACAATAAATTTGATTCAATTCCATCTGATTTCTTTAGTGGGCTTAGCAGCCTTAGAGTCTTGTCTTTGGAAGAAAATCCACTGAATATGAGTAGTGGCTGGTTTTTTCCCCTGGATTTGCAAAAATCAGTGCAGTTAACCAACCTTTCTCTGGTGCAATGTAACTTGGTCGGACCATTACCGGATTTTCTGGGCACATTGGCATCTCTCACAAATCTGAGGCTTTCAGGTAACAAGCTGTCTGGTGCCATACCAGCAACTTTTGCACAATCTTCAATCCAGGTTTTGTGGTTGAATAATCAAGAAGGTGGTGGGTTGAGTGGTCCTATTGATGTTATTGCTTCAATGCCTTTCCTTAGACAGGTTTGGCTACATGGAAACCAGTTCACTGGGCCAATTCCTCGGAATATTGGAAATCTAATTTCCTTGCAGGAACTCAATCTCAACAGCAATCAACTTGTTGGCTTGATTCCAGAGTCCCTGGCACTTATGGATCTTGATATCCTTGTGTTAAACAACAACATGCTAATGGGTCCAATACCGAAATTTAAGGCTGCCAATGTTTCTTATGATTACAATTTATTTTGTCAGAATGAGCCTGGACTAGAATGTGGCCCTCAAGTTACTGTTTTGCTGGATTTTCTTGATAAGCTGAATTACCCTTCATTTCTGGTTTCTGATTGGTCTGGTGATGAACCATGCACACGCAGCACAGGGTCATGGTTTGGATTGAGCTGCAATTCCAACTCAGAGATATCTATTATGAATCTACCTAGACACAAGCTAAATGGTACACTAAGTCCCTCACTTGCTAAGTTAGATTCACTTCGTCAAATTAGGCTTTCAGGAAACAACATAACCGGCTCTGTTCCTACTAATTTCACCAAATTAACATCTTTGGAGTTGTTGGATTTAAGTTATAACAATCTTGAGCCTCCATTTCCAAATTTTCATGATGATTTGAAGATTATTATTACGGGTAATCCCCTTCTTCTGAATAAAACTGGAGGAAGTCCCAGTCCTATGCCTATTGACAGCCCACCTTCACCACAAAATCCATCACAGCCTCCATCCTCTCATAAGCCACCTATTCCAGATCAGAGTTCAAGATCAAACCAATCCAAGCCCAATGACTTGAAAAGATTCAAAACAACAGTAATAGTGGCTGGAGTTGTGTTGTTTACACTTGTAGCACTTTTGGTTGTTTATCTCTTGCTATGTTGTAGGAAGAACAAAAAAGCCTCCTTGGATGCTCCAAGTACCATTGTGGTTCATCCTCGCAATCCATCTGATCCAGACAACATAGTTAAAATTGCAGTTTCAAACGCCACTGGAAGTTTGTCTACAAAGACTGGTACAAGTTCTCTGAGTAACATCAGTGGTGAAACTCAAAACTCTCACATGATTGAGGATGGCAACCTTGTCATCTCTATACAAGTACTACGCAAGGTTACCAATGACTTTGCTTCAGAAAATGAACTAGGTCGTGGAGGGTTTGGGACTGTTTACAGGGGAGAACTTGAAGATGGGACAAAAATAGCAGTGAAGAGAATGGAGCATGGGGTTATTACCAGTAAGGCAATAGAGGAGTTTCAAGCAGAAATAGCTGTTCTTTCCAAGGTACGGCACCGCCATCTGGTATCCTTGTTGGGGTATTCCATTGAAGGCAATGAAAGACTTTTGGTTTATGAATATATGTCTCTTGGAGCTCTAAGCCAGCATCTTTTTCATTGGAAAAGCTTGAACTTTGAGCCTTTGTCTTGGTCAAAGAGGCTTGCAATAGCACTAGATGTTGCCAGAGGGATAGAATACCTTCATAGTCTTGCCCGTCAGACTTTTATTCATCGAGATCTTAAGTCTTCTAATATCTTATTGGGTGATGATTTCCGGGCTAAAGTTTCAGACTTTGGTTTGGTGAAGCATGCCCCAGACAGTGAGAAGTCTGTAGTTACCAAGCTTGCTGGGACATTTGGATACCTTGCCCCTGAATATGCAGGTATGGCCTTATTAAAATCACCTCTTCTGACCATAATGTATATGTAGAAATTTAGCATTAACTGCCTAATGGAATCATTATACCCTCTCTGTATATTAATTTATATTCAGTTACATTGTTCTTAGATGAAAACATCTTAGTAGTGTGCAAGAATTAACAAGGAATGATGTCTAATTACAAGTCATAATGTTTCAAAATTTGTAAGCAATGCGATACTTGTATCACTCATCTAACAGTTGGTCATACCATTGCAATGTGAGGTTTTATCATTTCAGTGTGTTTGATGTGCCTGCCTAGCTTTTAATACTATGTATCGATGTGTTTCAGTGATGGGGAAAATCACCACAAAGGTTGATGTGTTCAGCTACGGTGTGGTGTTGATGGAACTTCTGACTGGACTTGTGGCACTTGATGAGAGCCGACCAGAGGAGAGCCGATACTTGGCTGAATGGTTTTGGCGAATTAAATCAAGCAAGGAGAAGCTTATGGCTGCCATTGATCCAGTTGTGGAAGCATCTGAAGAAACTTTTGAGAGCATAACTATTGTAGCTGAACTTGCTGGACATTGCACGGCAAGGGAAGCACATCATAGGCCAGATATGGGTCATGCAGTCAATGTTCTATCAGCATTAGTGGAAAAATGGCAACCAGTTGATGATGAATTAGACTGCTACTCTGGCATCGACTACACAAGACCACTTCCTCAGATGTTGAAGATTTGGAAGGAAGCAGAAAGCAAAGAGTTCAGCTATACTTCTAGTCTTGACAACAGCAGAAGCAGTATTGCAGCCAGGCCTACTGGGTTTGCAGACTCTTTTACTTCTGCTGATGCAAGATAATTTTGAGGCAAATTTAGTGCAATTTGTGGATCCTGTTGTTGTATCCTTATTCAAATTCACTTGGATTCACCATGTCTGTTTCTTCAGCCAAGAGGCAAAAAAATCATGTCTCGGCATTTTGTTCTGTTTTTGGACATTAAAATACCATAGGAAGATGTAGATAATTATACATGTTTTCTCTTTGTTTTGTCTTGTATACAGGAACACCAATTTCTACTTGATAGTAATGATTCTGCGTGACAAGTCACATTCATCTATGTTGTTATCCCATCCATGTTATCATGGGAGGTGTCATTATTGAAATGCTAAGCAGAATAATTTATCCATGATATTTTCCACCTGCATTGATAAATTAAAAATGGTGACACATTTTTAGGCACATGAAGTCTTGGTAGCCTCTTTAGTGCTTTTTCTTCTCATTGAATCTTCCCCTATGTTATATCACTCCAAAGAGGGGTGAAGCCTAGTGTTAGATAACAAAAGGGTAGAGATTTGTCAGATTTGTCACTTGAAATTTGTTGTGTTCATACTGAGGGGAGACTGAGTTTCAACATTGAGTGATTTATGGAAGAATTCTAAAATGTACAATATGGTGAAAACAAACTATAGCGTAAGAGTTCATAAAAGCTTCTATGCTTTTATTCCCTTGGCTATGCGATCTTCTTTCATGTTTTGATATTAATGAACTTCATTATTGAAGCTAGTCTCTGTTATGCTATTACTTGCCACAAGAAAATACACTTGTACGTATTTCTCATCAAAACTTTCTTAACTAATGTGATAAGATAATTTGCTGGTTTTTGTACTGGTAATTTTCTCCTTTAATGTTACAGCAATCTCCTTCAGTCGTGGAATCACAGTAATAAGATAGTAGTTTCATAGATTATCTTCTGCAATTTTTAAATGTTTGACTTCCAAGATAGATAGAACAATTTTTTATTTTAAGGAACTCAACTGCAACTGTTCTTTAATGATTTTCGCTTTACTCATTTGCCATACTAATACTTAAACTCTTTCTCGTTGATCTCATTTGATTCTTGCCAAATCAAACGTTCAGAATTCTTAGAAAATTTTCACTGTCTACGTGAATGTTACATTTTCAGTGTGTTTTTAGCTTTAAGGAGCAACTACAGAGGTGGTTTAAGTTTGAATACTAAGTTTGATGAGCTTATTTGTTTGGTAGAAGGTTAGTATTGAAACTTTTTTGAGGCATGATCACCTTTTGGGAAGAGAAATGAAAGCTAATTCATCTTGAAATTCGTAAGGTTTTTAAAGATAAGTCAAAGAAGTTAAATGTTACGATGGTGTGACAATTTCCTCTAGTATAACGTTGACACTAATTTAATTTCGGATCAAATAACATCAATGTCAAGCACGTTAACCTTTTTTAATACGAATTAATCTGAATCAAAATTTTGTTGATTCATGTTTATTTGAAAGAGTTTGCCCATAAGTTTCTTCTGAAGAGAAAAATAATTGAAACTATGAACTAGTTAAAATAAAAATATACATAAATTATATAAGAAAAACTTCTACAAATGAATTTATGCATAATTTAGTTTTAGATTATAGAAAAAGTAATTTGTGCATAAATTTTAAATGTCTTATCTCAGTTCAACAACTTTCTTTTTTAACAACAATAAATGAGAGTAAATTAATCCACCACCTTACCTATTTAGTGTGATGGGTCCAGCTCAACAAGAACTCATTCTTTTAGCTCAAAAAGGGTGAGTCAACCCATGTGCCTCTGTTTCAAAACTACTCCTGATATGCTTGAAACACTGTTCAAAAAAATGATGTTGTAAAGTAGAATCTTCTTATTTATCACAACAAGAAACGCAGAAGCTTAATCTCATGAGAGAGGATTTTGATTCTCAAGAAGAATGATCCTTCCTGCGTGCGCGATTAATCCAACTCAGCTTCCCCATCCTCCAAAACCATCTTCACTAAATTCAGTTCCAAATCAAACACACTTCAACACCAATCAAAGCCTATCCCTAAAACACCCCTCAAAATACACTGACCCCATTGTAGCATGGACATCTTCCATAGCTCAGTATTGTAAAGGTGGTCATTTGGTTAAAGCTGCCTCCGAGTTTGTGCGAATGAGAGAAGCTAACATTGAACCTAATCATATCACTCTCATCACACTCCTCTCTGTTTGCGCTCATCATCCTTCGCAGATTAGTATTTCCTTTGGAACTACCGTACATGCACATGCATGCAAATTGGGCTTGCACGTGAACGATGTCATGGTGGGGACTGCGCTGATTGACATGTACGCTAAGTGTGGTCGTGTGGATTTCGCAAGGTTGGCATTCAATCAAATGGGTGTCAGAAATTTGGTGTCTTGGAACACGATGATTGATGGGTATATGAGGAATGGGAGAATTGAAGATGCCCTCCAATTGTTTGATCAATTGCCCGTGAAGAATGCTGTTTCTTGGACTGCTCTAATTGGTGGGTTTGTGAAGAAGGACTTTCACGAGGAAGCTCTGGAGTGCTTTCGAGAAATGCAGCTCGCTGGGGTGGCGTATGATTATGTGACCATTATTGCTGTTATTGCGGCGTGTGCCAACTTGGGCACACTCGGTCTTGGCTTGTGGGTGCACCGACTTGTGATGACACAAGCTTTCAGGAACAATGTTAGAGTTTCAAACTCTTTGATTGACATGTATTCTCGATGTGGATGCATAGAGTTAGCTCGCCAGGTGTTTGATAGAATGTCCAATAGAACTTTAGTGACGTGGAACTCGATCATTGTGGGTTTTGCTGTCAATGGTTTTGCGGACGAGGCTCTGAATTACTTCAATTCAATGCAGGAGGAAGGTTTCAAACCAGATGGAGTCAGCTACACAGGTGCTCTAATGGCGTGTAGTCATGCAGGATTAATTAACGAGGGACTCAAAATCTTTGAAAATATGAGGAGAGTTCATAGGATTTCGCCTAGAATCGAGCATTATGGTTGTTTAGTTGATCTCTATAGTAGAGCTGGGAGGTTAGAGGAGGCATGGAATGTTTTGAAGAATATGCCCATGAGGCCAAATGAAGTTGTTTTGGGGTCATTGCTCGCAGCTTGTAGGACTCAGGGGAACATTGGGTTGGCTGAAAATGTAATGAAATATCTTATTGAATTGGACCCAGGGAAAGATTCCAATTATGTGCTTCTTTCTAACATATATGCAGCAGTTGGAAAGTGGGATGGTGCGACCAAGGTTAGGAGGAGAATGAAGGAACGTGGGATACAAAAGATACCAGGCTTTAGTTCTATTGAGATTGACTCCAGCATTCACAAATTTGTGGCTGGAGATAAATCTCATGAAGAGAAAGATCATATTTACGCAGCATTGGAACTTTTGTCTTTTGAGTTGCAATTATGTGGCTATGTTCCAGATTTCCCTAGAAAAGAAAGTTACGAGGATGAATAATTTTGGAATAGACCATTAGTTCAGTTCAAGAAAGTAACTGATTATACAAATGTGCTCTCTTTACAAGTATACCAATCTAGAAATATCTTTTCTAACTACATATACCAGTTCAAATTGTTTATCATTAACTGGGACGAAATTTGGAAGACACTGGTTATTGCGTCTCAGATTAAAGTCCCTGAAAAAATATTGAATATATAAGAAAGAATGTACACAATATCTAAAGTATGGCCATGCAAGACTGCAAAATGCTTATCCTTAAGCTGCACGTTTTTTAGTATATGAAAGAATGTACACAATATCTAAAGTATGGCCATGCAAGATTGAAAATTGGTGCAGATTTTGTGTTCTGAATTAAAACTATGCTTAAACTGATATTTTTAACATTTGAACAAGTATATTATGATGTAAATGAAATATAGAAACAAAGAAACGAGCAGAATATAAAGAGAATTCGAAAATGACCAGTTAAATTAAAGTAATTGCAAAATGGCTTTTTATTTTTTAAAACGTTGTTAAAATGCATATGAAGATCAAAGTTGTGTTTCATGCCTTGTAAATGCTTTGAACAAGTTTTAATATGCTAAGGTATGCAATGTGGATGATCAGAACTGACTAGAAAACACTAAAACAGAAAATCACTCATCAAAAACAGTGAGAAAAATTCAGAACTGGATTTAAAACTAAAAATGTCATGTGGGTTGAGGTAGTGAAAATGAGTTTTTGAAGGCAAAACTTAGAATCATGGGTTGGTCAATAATTTCAGATTCTTGGATCCACTTCCGTTCATGAGAACCTATTAAATCAAGTGGTGATACTGCCCTCCTTTTATCTAATCCTAAATCCAGAAATCAATCAAGAAAAAGAAGAAATCTAGAATTATGAACCAAGCATCATGAACTAGATTTTGACAGCAAAAGAGAATTGGTGTGGATCTGCAAAATGGAATGGCTCATACAAGAAACTGATATCATGGCACGAAAATATAAAGGAATATACAAGGACAATTAGAAAACAAAAACATCAAACCTTCAACAGAAAATCCTAAAACAAATGGGTTTAAATCAGAAATGAGAACTTGAATGTTGGGTGAATGGGTCTTAATCTTTGTTTCAATATCTCTAATCTGAAATATTGAATCCAGTGGTCACATTGTACTCTTTAGAAACCAGATTTGAATCCAAACCTGACCCTAAGTAAAGGCAAAGAATAATCATTCAACCTTCATCCAAGAAAGCATCTCTAGATCAAAAACCAGCAAAATTGGTACAAAAGAGGTACAAAACTGTAAATTGCTAAGAGGTAAAGATTACATGAATGGAAACGAAAAATAGAAAGCAAAACTTAAAATTCACAACTCAACAGAATAAAGGAATAAACAAGAAAATTGAATTGCATTGAAGATTGAAATGTACAATTGGTTTGAGATTACATATGCTGCCAAGAACAAGAATGCCTCTTGCTCACATTGTAGACTTGTGCACCATGATCTTCACAGCTTACTCCTCCCAGCCCAGAAAACTCAGAATCTAAGATCTAAAGAAAGCTATAAAAATGCAGAAAAGAAAATTGGTGGGTCGTGTGAAAGGATGGATGTGTTTGGAGTGATAGTAGTGTGGGCGTGGTGTTGGTGGTGTCCATCCTCTCCCTAATCTATCCTATTTAAAGAAAAGAAAATACAATGAACTAACTAGAATTCTAACAGATAGATTCTAGAACAAAAATTAGTTTCGTGTATAATGTATCTCTCGTTACAAAGGCTTTTATAGGTAACTAACTTTTCAACCTTATAACTTCCAGCTGCAGCAAACACTCCTTCTCAGTCCAAACCGTCCAGTCAGCTTCAATAAGCAAATTTTCTGTTGCCATGTTGGACAGCTTCTCTCCAAGTCATTTCTCTTTTTAATGGTCTTGTCATCTGCTACTGCTAGGAAAAAGTCAGAATTGACTTGTAGGCTTCCATTTTTCCTTGGCATAAGTCCAAGTCTCTCTTCCGGATTCTCTAAATTTTACTGCAGTAAAAATTCACAAGAATTAATCAAGCTGAAAATGTCAATTGCCTATTTAAAACTACATTCTATTTAACTAAACTAAGGACTCAAAACTTACTAAACTAAAATTTATACTAAAATCACTCTATTTTGACACATTTTTATTAAAACCAAGATTTTTAGAAGAAAATACTAAAACACTATAAAAACAGAAAATAAAGAAAAGAAAATCTCAAAAGAAGTGGTCTAAAACACCAAATAAGTGTCTAACATGACACTTAACACATCCCCACACTAGGAGGCTTGCACTCCTGGGGGGCCAAATAAAAGGGAAAACAGCACCCGAAACATCTTCACAGATCTGAATCATCCTTCCACTGCTCTGCTGCAACTGTTCTGCACAAACCAAACTCCAAACCCAACTTCAAGAGCTCCTAGCTGTCAAAAACTGGTCAAACATGTCAAGTGTAAACAGCATTCAATCAAAACTCAGTTTAGATCAGCCTTATATCCTCATAAGACAGTGCTTAACTCTCATTCTCTCATGTGTACAGGGTTTGTGTATCACGTAGCTCATCATATCATGATCCTAGTCTCGGTATAGGCTTGGAAAGCCTCTAGCATCCACTACTCATCATGAATTATAACTCAAGATCAATTAGAAGCGCTCGTCGCATAGAACTCTAGAAAATTCCTAGTTCTCCCCCTTAAGGGACAACCTAGGTATCAATCGAAGGAATTGTCTAATTTTGTAACTAAAATGTGTCCAATTATCAATCTAAAAATGAAAGAAATAATGGGGAAAGTAAAAAACAATGTAAAATCTACTTTAGAACAAGGCAAATGATCAATGCAATGAATTTAAAATTGCTGGAACATAAAGTTATTACTGCAGCAGAATATTTGATAGGTTTTAAAGGGAAAATGCTCAAATCTATAAGCAAATGATGATGGAATGCTCTAATATGATGAACGAACCTATAAAACTATAAAGAAACATGAATGAAAGATGATAAAAACCTCAAATTGTCCTAAAATATCTCCTAAATGTAAAACAGAAAAGTGTTTGATGAAATGTCTCAGTGAAAACCTAGTTTTCAACAAGTGTTTGATGAAATACTTGAATGGACTAAACTATTATTTATGCAATGTAAACGACCTAGACAAGTTTCTATATGTAGAACTAAGTAAAATGAATGGTTAAACTGCACTCCAAATACTCAAAATTTTGTGCTAAACTAAACTAGACAGCAAATGCACCAAAGCTGTTTTTTCACAGCAAAGTATTTTATGCAGAATCTGGGTCAATATGCAATGATAATGATCTGGACATGTTTCAGCATGCGTAAGTATGCAAATGCAATGCTTAAACATGATCAAATGTGCTGGAATCACAAAACCACATATTAAACCAAACTTGACAGCACTTAGTCAAAACAGAATTTTTGACAGCATTTGAAAATTGGTGCAGATTTTGTGTTCTGAATTAAAACTATGCTTGAACTGATACTTTTAGCATGTGAACAAGTATATTATGATGCAAATGAAATGTAGAAACAAAGAAATGAAAAAAATATAAAGGGAATTCGAAATTGACTAGTTAAACTAAAGTAAGTGCAAAATGACTTTTAAAAAGTTGCTAAAGGGTAGAGATTTGTCACTTGAAATTTGTTGTGTTCATACTAAGGGAAGACTGAGTTTCAACAGTGAGGGATTTTATGGGAGAGAACTAGTGTTCCATTCAGCCAAATTCAATCATGCCCCTTCTGTGATTCAATCACTTGAATTCTAAAATGTACAATATGGTGAAAACAAAACTATAGCGTAAGAATTTGGAAGCTTCTATGCTTTTATTCCATTGGCTATGCAATCTTCTTTCATGTTTTGATATTACTGAACTTCATTATAGAAGCTAGACTCTGTTATACTATTACTTGCCACAAGAAAATAGACTTGTACATTTTTCTTATCAAAACTTGCTTAACTAATGTAATAAGATAATTTGCTGGTTTTTCTACCGGAAATTTTCTCCTTTAATGTTACAGCAGTCTCCTTCAGTCGTGGAAATCAGTGATAAAATAGTAGTTTCATAGATTATGTTCTGCAATTTTTAAATGCTTGCGACTTCCAAGATAGATAGAACAATTTTTGGTTTTAAGACACTGGTTATTGCGTCTCAGATCAAAGTCCGTAAAAAAATGTTGAATACATATGAAATAATGTACACAATATCTAAGGTATGGCCATGCAAGACTGGAAAATGCTTATCCTTAAGCTGGCTGCAGGCATTCTCTGATGAGCAAAATCCACGTACACAAAATTTAAATTGACGATGCAATACTCAGTTCCCTTCCATAAACCCTCTCTGCTACTCTCTCAGCCACCTCAACCTTCCCATGAGTTTTACAAGCTGCCAGCAAGGCACGCCACAAAGCCCCATCAGGCTTAACCTCCATTCTCCAAATTAACTTTTCTGCTTCCTCAACCTGACCAACCCTCCCCAACATATCCACCATGCACGTATAATGGTGCAGTCCAGGTTTCACTCCAAACCTTACCTCCATCATCTCAAAATATTCTCTCCCCTTGTCTATTAACCCCCCATGACTACACGCACTCAGAACCGTAGTAAAAATCACACCATCAGGCCTCTCCCCTGCCTCCACCAATTTATCAAATAGCTCGAACACCTCCTCACACTCCCCATGCATTCCATAACCCTTCATCATGGTTGAAAACGTAACCTCATTCCTTTGCCACATTCTATCAAACACCTTGCGCGCACTATCCAAATGGCCGCACTTGGTATACATGTTTACCAAAGCATTAGAATTTGCCAAGTCCAAGGCAAACCCATTAACCAAAACAGCTCCATGGACTTGTTGCCCAAGCCGTAGAGCCGATAAACCAGCGCAAGATTTCAACACCACGGGTAACGTGTGACGATCAAAGGGCTTGTGAGCAAGGACCATGTGGCGAAAGATGGAAAGGGATTGAGAGAAAAAGCCGAGAGACGAATGTGCTCTGATGAGAGAGTTGAAAAGGAAAGTGGGTTGCCGAATGGTGAAGGAGAAGATGATATTCGCTTCGTGCAATTGGGCACAGCAAGCGTAGGAAGACACAAGCTTGCTTCGAATGAAGTCATTGCTTGAAATGCCTAAGGTGATGGTCATCGCATGGATTCGTTTCAGATTCTTTAAGTGCTTCGCGGAAGAGCAAGCGTCGAGAAGCGTAGCGTAGAGAGGCACGAGTTCGCGAGGTTTAGCCATCATCTTTACCGATACATCATAGCAATGTTTCACGAATTATATATTTCTTAAAAACAAAAATGATTGTTTGACACCGCATTTCTCAGTTACCTTCATTTGATACTGGCTTTTTGACAATTTTTTAATCGTTTGGTGAAGAGAATAGAAAAGGGTGAATGAGTCATTTTAGGATATGGAATGAATTTTGAATTTTATGGCTTTTCGTAACTCCAGCATCAAAAGATGAAGATAGTGCAGAATCCAAGGCATCCAACCTAGAGATTAATAGAATGCACAGAAACATATCAATTTTGTCTGAAACCATAACCAAGCAATTGCATGTCCATAACCAAGAATGTCAAGATCAATTCCAGAGCACAGAAAGGCAAAGAGGAGAAATTAAGATATAAGAGAATGCTTTGTAATATATCATGAGAGGTGAAGGTCCCAATGAGCTGAATACCGTGATAAACATTAATTCTATTTAAGAAGGATACACCAACAAGATCCATGTATCACTACTCTTCTGAAAACATGCATGCCTTCAATAATATGATCAGATAATATTTTACTGGATTTGGGTATGGTCATGGTTACTTTTTGTTCCCATTAACTATGTTGTATGGGTTAGATATTTGGGTGTTTTTTGAAAATGGAAATGATTCGCTTGCGTCATCTTTGTGACAATGCTGTCATATCTAACTGACCCGCGTCAGCATGAGCATAGATAGATAGATATGAATAGAAGCTCAAGGTTAGTTATTGCAGAAGCATATCTGCAGATACATATTTTTGTAGTATTCGGGTGAAAGGAGCCAGAACACATCATGTCACTGTTGTTCATGTCCAATCCATGAATGAGCTGTGTGCACAATGTTTTAGCAGATACAAAATATTCCATCATTAATAACACTGCTTTCAGTTAACTTTTTAAATACTACTTAATTAACAAAGCTAAGTACAAAAAACAACATCACATATATAATGTTACTACAAGTCAAAGCTAAAACACTGATACATTTGAGCACCCATAAACATACACTTGGAAATGGGGTGGCTGAGGTGAAGGAAAACCAGAAATACAAAGAGATAACGAAAAAGAAAACGAGTGTATGTTTATATATTTTTTTCTTCAATGAACTTATGTCATGGATGTTGACACTGATAACAAAAAAACTAGGGCAAAGCTGGTTCAAGTGGTGAGTTTAAGGGGTTTGAGGTTTCTTGGGGTTGACACCATTATGATGCAGCGGGTCTGGACCTGAAGGAACCTTCCTCAACTCCCAACTCAGTGGCTTTTCACCATACTTGATGCTTGATGATCCTTGCAAACCAGCCTTCAGAGCAGTTTTCTTATTCTTCAAAATAGACAGCGCCTGCACAAGCAAATAAAGTTACAGAAATGAAGAACAACATATACATGTTCCAAAAACATCATTCTCGTATGTTATGGTCGTATAAAATTAACTGCCAAAAAGAGAAAAACCCTTTGAAATATGTAGTGTAACTTATGTTAAGTGTGACAGACCTTCCTGTTTGGAATGTCTCTGAGACCAGCTGCATTAGCACCAAAGCATTCATATGCAGAACCACAACCTGCAATAGCAACAAACATGAATAAAACAGTTATTACTCCATGCATTTGTTTCGTCCCTCGACTAAACCAGAACAAGAAAAAAGAACATGGACAAACCAGAAGGCTCCCTCGTAAGAAGCAGGCACAGAAGCATAAGTAAAACGAAAGTGGTGAAAATCAACTTTGATGCCATAGAAAAAACAAAGTCTAAAGAGAATGACGAAAAGGGTGCAAGATTTGCAGGGAGAGGAAGGGGTGTTGAGGTGAAGATGAGAATGGTGTGTGGAGTTATTTATAGTGGTATGATTCAAAGATTAGAATGATGGGTGATGCAGCCATTTGAAAAAGAAATGATTAAAGAAAGTAACGCTAAAGATTTAATAATTGCAAAACACATTCGATAGATACCACTGCTATGTATCTCTGTGACAGCGCCGTCTTGTGTGGTTGTCGAGCCACCTGAAAATCACCTGGTGGCAGGTGCCAACAATGCAAGTGTCATCTAATGCATCATGCCAAAATAAACTCATGAGGATATGCCACAATATTATAATGTTTTTTAAGATTAAAATCGAAACATATGGATATGTCTGCTACAGAGTTCTTCTCATTGTGTCTGTTATGGGAAGAATCAGTATAATGAGTTGTTTTTGAAACTAAAAAATCATAGTATAAATGTAGTTTTAACTTACGTATGTGTGTGTGCAGTTTAAGGTAAACGTAGTGATGATGGGTTGTGTTTGGCATTGGTGGAAACAGATTTTGAGTATGATTTTTGGTTTTGAATTGAATTGGGTGATGATGTGTATCGAATGAGAAGATGATCAAGTGATAGCAAAGGGAAAATTTTTGAAAAGATGAAGTGACTGATTGATGTGGTTATTGGCATCTTTGGCACAAAAGTGAGATTTTCATGGGGCTGGGCTGAAGATGCGTTTGCAGTAACAAGACCTTTTGAAGATTTAACCATTATTATTATCTTTAATTCATTTCCACCATAACATGCAAAATTTCTATCACCATCACCTTCTTTCTAGTTTCTTGATAAGTACAAAATGTTTTTTTTAAATAGATAATACAAAGATGAAATACTAGTTAACGAAATTTAAATTTCATCTGTTGATAAGATTAATAAATAACCTTCTCCTGGTTGTATACCAAATAATTTGGTAATAAAGTATGCATGATTAATTATTGAAAATGTTTTGTAAATAATAACATACTTTTAACATAATTAATTGTGTTTAAAAATGTTATTTTTATTATTTACATTCATATATAAGGATGTTTGTAATAATTATATTACTGATATTGTATTATGTTATAATAGTATACATTAAATATAAAAGTAACAACTTTTTTATTAAAAAAATATAATAACATATATTTAAAGTAAAAAAATTAAAATCATAGTAAAATTAAATGTTGATATCTCGTAAACTAATTTATTTTAATATATTTTTATTTTGAAATACAAAATATTTATTTCTTACAAAATTATAATAAATTTTTTTATTTAAATTATATTTTAACTCTAATTTATATTTTTCTAAAACTTAACTCCTATATCAAATTAGTTTTCAAACATTATTTTATAAATATATTAATATAAAAAATATTTTATTAGATCAAAGTAATTATAAACTTTCCTTAAACTTTCTACTATCCTTTTTTCATCTAAACAATTCAATTTCTTTTTTCTTTATCTCGTTCTAATTCAAACAAAACATCAATGATTATAGTTTTGACAATTCTTATATAATAAAATTTTACTAGAATGCTGGTTAGAAAGTAAAAAATATTTCCTTTATTCAAATATAAAAAATTACTTTATTATGTGATTTGCAGTGATTTTTTTAATCAAATGAGAAGAAGTGGAAGAAAGTGAATGTGATTTGGTAGATTTCTTTTCAATAACAGAGAAGAAAAAATTTTGAACTTTTTTATGCATCCACCAATAGAAACTTCTCAAAACAAATGTGAAGAAGTTGAAATCGTACTCCTCCTAAACCCAGAAAAACATTTTCATGGTCTAAAATCGATTTTTTTTTTTTTTGCGATAATATGTTAATCAATTTGTTATCATATCTGGTTTTATTATTATTATTATTATTATTATTATTATTATTCATTTTATTGTTTATTTATTTATTATTATTATTATTGCATTTGATTTTTATTATTAGATTTTTTTTTTATAAAATGTTTATATAAGGAATCATTACTTTATGGTTGATTCATTATTACTCAATTTACTATTTCTTACGCATTACTTACTTTACTTTACTTGAATGTTGAAGTCATCTTTGACTTGAAGCACTTGAAATGAAAGAGTAGAGACTTGAAGCACTTGAAAGGAAAGAGTAGAGGAAGAAATTTTATAACAACATCCTAACCTTTGTAAAAACACTTTTTGGTAACTGAATGATTCAAAAGATAATTTTTTAAAAATGAAATTTTAAATTTATTTTAATTTCACAAAAATAAGGTTATAAAATGAAATTTGAACTAATAATATACTATAATTTAATTTATACTAGACCATCAACTTAAATATTTAGTTAATCTAAAATTTGAAAATTTACTACCAAATTATTAAACTAATCAGTCATATTTTTTAAAATGTGTAAATTATCGAATTTTTTTTATAATATTTGGTTATATGAATATAAGAAAATATGTCATAGATCAAAAAATAAAAAAAAATGTTATTTTTTTCTTATGAAATGAAAAGTTCCTAAAAAAAAGTGGCTAATATTTTCAGAAGCTCAACCGGTCATGATTCCTCAAAATTTATTCTTTGTATACACACGTGCTTTCGTATACGAGTATCCATTTTTGTTTTATGTTTATAAAAATTAAAAAATTAATTATCGTGATTATTATTGAAATAAAAATGTTATTAAATTTATAAAAATATATTTTTAGAAAACAATTGTGATACCCCTCTTTCTTAATTTCCTAAAAACAGAAACCTTACTTCTCTCTCAACTTCTCTGCAACCCACCCTTCTCCCAACTTCTCATCCTTGTTGCTGTCATATCTCACTGTTTCTATAATCCATACTCAAATTCTGGAAGGACCAACCAACAGGAACCTCAGCAGCTTCCTCCCTCAGCTTCCATTCTCCTAGGTAGGTTTCATTTTTTTTAAATTGGGTTCAATTCCAGCTAGAATTCGCTAGTTAATCTCTGAATTTTGAGTCTGATCATGTAATTCTTCCTTCTCCATGTCGTGGTGATGGATTCTCCTAGGTTAAACTGAAAACTTTGTTGTCTTGCAATTTTCTTGATTCCACCAACTAAATTCTTGGCAAAAAGGTAAGGGAAGCTAACTCTTCGCCCAATTTTCGTAGGAGCTGTGTTCATGAGTGATAGAATTGCCTGATTATGTGTTTAATCTGTGTTTGGATTTGCCTGGGTGTGAATTTGAGTGTTGGATGATTCTGGGCGAGACTGCATGTGAAGAACAGATGAAATTTTCTGGTAGTTTCGCCCAGGCGAGCAGCTCTCGCCTGAGCGAAAATATCAGAAGATTGCCTCTGTCACTACGCAAAGTCTTGCCTAGGCGAGCTGGAGTCGCCTGAGCGAGATAACTTCTCGTCTAGACGAGCCAGTTTAGCCTGAGCGAGAATTCGCCTATGATTTTTTTAATTTGCCATTGTAAGAGGTCTCGCCCAAGCGAGACAACTCTCTAGCTTAGGCGCGACCCTCTAGCCTAAGTGAGATTCCCTGCAGGATTTGAATTCTTTCTCTGCTTTTGATTTATTGCTAGTGCATTAATTGAATTGATGTGATAATAACTAGTCTTGCACGTGACCCTTATGCATGATAGACATTGTGATGGATTTGAGTGTGAAATTGGTCTGTATGAGAATGTGTTGGAGTTAGGATTTCAAGGAAAATTCTAAGGAATGTGGTTTTTAGTAAATGTAAGGACATGAGGACTCATATTGGTGGCATCCTGACGCTCCTAATAACCATTAAAACTCATATAGAGTATAATGGATTATGTCGGGGGGAGTAGCAGGAGGTCCTGGTCTATGGACCCGATCCGTCATAGACGTGAAGGGGCTTACCTTGGGAGTGGTTGGGTGAATACTCCTTGTGCCCAAAACTCAGCAGAGTTTGGGAACCGTCACAGGTGCACGCCACCAAGAGCTCTAATGTCACTTACATAATCCGGATATCGAGTCTAGAATGGTGATGTTGTGTTATAGTCATGGTGAATTGTATGAAGTTCTGATAATTTGTGTGATCAACCCTGATTGATGCTTAACCATTAAATTGTATGATTTATTATGAACTAAGTTAGCTTACCCTTCTTGTATATGTGTGTTCTGTGTGTCTTCTACTTTTGCAATGATCGTCTTATTAAATGGCGTGAGCAGAAAAAGGTGCAGGTGAGGATACACCCCTCCTAGATCGGATTGAGTGGTGTTGGACGCTTTCAGCTGTTATTGTCAACTTTGGGTTTGCTTAGATGTTTTGGGTGTTGTAATTTTTTTCTTGGCTTTGTATGGGCTGTATGTATGGACAGTACATGTATAGTTATTTTGAGGATGACTGTACTGTACTTTATACTGGCTTGTTTCTATCAATTGCTTTTGAATTATTCAAAATTAAATGTTCTTTTTGATAGTATGAAAACTATTAAATTGGGATGTTACAACAATTATAAAAACATAGATACAAAATTTAAATGATAATATAAATAATAAAATAGGTTTTTTACTAACTAGTGTAGTTTTTTAACAAAATTACCGGCATATTTTTAAAATATTATCTCTAAATAGATAAAGTTGTGCTTATTAAACACAATTTTAAAACATTAAAAAGTATGAGATCGTGTTAAAAAGGTAGAGCTTCTAATATATTATATAATTTTTTTCTAAAGATATAAATTTATGTATTTTATATTTTATACATAAACATTTTTTTAAATTGTTTTTTAATATAATAGTTAATAGTTTTTCAATTTTTTGGTGTATATTTTGTGCTTTATTTTCTCCTTCCATTTTATTAAAAAGAATATACTTATGTATTTTATATGTAAAGCAACTTTCTTCCCTTTATGAGTAGTATCCTAACCGCCATTTTTTTTTTCATTCATGGTGCGTTTGGTGCAATAAATTTACTATTTATGAAAAAGATTTGAGTATATTGTGAGGATTTAAAATATTTGGTAGAGGTAATATGAATTTGTAAGAAAAAGTTTCGAGGGAGGAAATTACATTAGAAAGTATGGGATTTTGGGATATTGTTTATATATCACTATTTTATTCTTATTAATTTATTTTTTCAAAAAAAAAAATATTGTCAATTAATAAATAATATTTTTAATAATTCATTTTTTTTTTTCATTTTTAAGTAATTTTTCTAAAAAAATATATATAATTTTAAAAAGACAATTCTAACTTTACACTAAAATTAACTGACTAACCTCTTAATTCAATTTAATCAATTACACGTATCAATCAATCTTCTTTTCAAATTCACCATCTTTCTGTTAAACTAAACCATCTCATTTTCTATTTACTTACTCTTCAAATCACTCCTCATCACAATTCCCTCCTTCTACCAAACAAAGCATTAATGTGCCTTCTGAAACACAACTTTTCAGCAACATAACATAGAAAACAGTTGTGGTTTTAATTTTTGTAGCAGGATATAAAAACATAACTCTCAATACTTTCGCACATTAATACACGTGATTTAGTACAAGTGTGAATGTTAAATAGCGAATTTTCACTTTGCATGAAAGCTTTCTTGGTTAAAATTTGTGAGTCAATCTACTCTATCACAGATTTGACACGGGTTGAATTAATAATAAAGTTAAAAAATTCAGTAAAAACTAAAGTGGATTGATTCACTAAAAACCTTATTTGTTTGAATTGAATCCGTGATAAGCCGACCAACCCAAACACATAAAAAATTATTTAGATTTTATTTAAAATTATGATTTAGTTTTTGAAATAAATTATTTATTTATTGTCTAAGATAAGAAAAAAATTAATTTTTAAAATAAGTTTAAAAGCTGTGGTGGGTCGGAGAAACTCAAATTTCTTGAGCTCACTGATAAGTGAGTTAGGTGGGTTGACTTACTGATTGGTCAACTCGTGGTGGGTCAGGCTAGGTAAATCATTTTGATAGCTTTAGTTTGCATTCGTTTATATATTATGAAATCGTTAAAAAATGAATTTTAAGTCTAACTCAACTTTATAAAACCAATTTGCAAAGTGAAGTTTGCACCCACTTATATATTATGAAATCGTGAGATGAACAATAATTAAAGAGAACAAATCTTATGTTCAACCTTATTTTGTTGGAGGTCTCACATTTACTAATGATTAGTTTACAATATATAAAAGGATGCAAATCTTTCCACAAACATATGTTATAGTATTAAGTTAGGTTTAATGTTCATTTCTTAATATGATATCAAAGTCATTAATTAGAGTCTATCCTAATAAGATTTGTTGTTTGTTCGATATATTATTAAAATGTTTTTTGTTTGTTGGACATATTGTTTCACCCACTATTAGATCGTCATTCGAACCACATATTAATTATAGTTTTACGGTTTGATACGTATAAACTTTGACATAAAGGAATATGTTAAAGATCTACATCGATTATAAATAAAGTCAATTTATAATATATAAATAAATGTAAAACACACCTTATAAATTCAAACCCTAAACCTTGAATAAAACTAACTCTATAAACTCACTTTTGAGTTAAAATCCACTTCTTTTAACTTATTTCTTAATGAAAACATATATGCAATGCATGCCAGGTTGTCCTACACATTGTTTATTTCTGCACGATACTTGTATATTTTCATGGTTACACATTACGTATTCCATTGAAAATCACGCGTGAAATCGTTGTTGGAGATGCTACGTTAGGTGACAAATTAATGGTTCATTTATTTGAGAGATGAGCATGCAAGGCACCAACTAAAAGCAGAAAATGAAGAGGCATGGACAGTGATGATGAATACAACCTTCGATTCGACTAAGATATGCCACCCAATTTACTCATATGCATGTGGTGATTCTTGACTTTCTGAAACATATAACCTATCTAGCCTGTAATTGACCACAGGAATAGGTAATAATTAAAGTTACTCATACTCTCTTTATTGTCTTTCATTCTCCTCTTTTCTCTGTCATATGCTAAGAGTTAAGAAAAGGAAGTCACAGAACAGAAAAACAAAACCAAGTTCATAGTTTACAAGAGATACACAAGGTGCATTCATTGTTTATTTTTTGTTTTTTTTTTTTCCAATGGCTATCTTAACAAAAATTAATCACCTCTTTTAATAATTATTAAATGACTTTTCTTAATGACAAAGTATTAATTTAAATAATAATAATATTAATAACAAATATAAATATAATTTTAGAATGAAATACTAATATATTTAGCTATGTAGTGGTTGTATAAAATTTCCATAAAATTTTAAATTAAAAAAAGAAAACTGTTTTTCATATATGTTTTTTAGTTTTTTCTTTTTACTTTTTTATCTTGTATATATGTACATTAATATTAACATACTAAATTAGTTTTATCTTGTATTCTTTCGTTCCTGAAAGAACTTAGAGGAACTTGATTCAAGTATAAGGATCAGTTTGAACTAAAATTTTATATAAGGATTTTTAATTACTGTTATATTTATCTATATATATAGACGGGATTTTCTTTCTTAATTTTTATTTCTTTTTCAATTTTTAAATCACTCTTTTATTTAAATTCAATTATTTTATAAATTTTAACAAAATTTTCAAATTTAATTATTTTTTAAATTAATTAAATAAAAATTATCTACTAAATAAATTATAATCATCTATAAAAGAAATAAAAATGGTTTACAATTAAATTATAAAATTTCTTTATGTTTACTTTTATAATTCTAATTATTATTTGTTATCATACAAGTAAACATGTGCACGTGTTTTCACAAATAAAAAATAAAAAATATATATTAATAAGGACTATGCACTGCTAACTTCTGGGTTTTATCAATTCTAGTAATACAGGAATTTGAATGAGTAGAGTAACGATTTAATATTAATTATCTATCTGTAATATTTTCATTTCTGTTTTTTGTAGTGTAGTTTCTGATGTATTTATGTTACTTTATAGTGTGTTTGGTAAAAGAAAATTTACAACAAAACGACTTCTATGCTGAAAACAAAAAAGAGCACTTTTATATAATAGGCACTTAATGTTTAACTTTCTTTAAAAAAACTATTATTATACCAGACATATATACAGTAAATGTAAATATTTTTACACTATTATTCAGAGTAGATTGAATTCATTCCACTTGACTTTTATTCATATTATAGTTACGTTTTTTTAACATTATTTTTACCTCTTTCAGGAATTTCAGTAATGCTGTTAAACATTGTTAAAAGTTTAATGCTTTATGACCGATATAGACGACGGATGTTCTTTTGTTTTGAAACCTAGAATAATATTTTTTATACATAAGCTGCAAAACAAAGTAAATATTGTTCTTTTACTCTTTTAGTAATGATGTTAAACATTGTTAAAAGTTTAATGTTTTATGATCAATATAGACATAGACGGATGTTCTTTTGTTTTGAAACCTAGAATATTTTTTATACATAAGCTGTAAAACAAAGTAAATCAAACACAATTTAAATACTCCTTTTACTCTTTAAGATGTCTTTTTGAGACAAAACTCTTCACACTCTAAAGCAGATTATCGCGGGGATGCAGTGGCTTCTATGCTTAGAAGTCGAGGTCAAATGTCTTTTTTCCTTTTTTTAGATGGTAAATATTTTTCAGAACATAGAGTGTGAATCTAACCCATGTTTGAATTGAAATTGAGATACTGGTACAAGTTATTCCCTTCTCAATCAGGTACATTCAGATATGAAAGAGGTTGACAATAAATTTTTTCAAAATGAACTATTTTGTCCTTCTTTCAGAGGTGTTCCAAAAATGTTTATGATCAAGTAAATAATTTCACGCACGAATGAGTCATATTGAATTGGAAACTCGAAAAATTTGTAGAAATTATGCCTTTCGTCTCTACTTTACTGAAAATCGTTATGTATCAATTAGATTATTGTAACTCAACCAATGAAATAATATATTTCTTAAAAAAAACATGTTAAGATTTTATTGTGAATAAACAATATTTAAAAAATGCAGTGATTAATTTTAATGATATTGTTGGATTTGTGGTTGGAACAAAAATATATCTCCATACTTCACCAATTATATCATGTGTGAAACGTTTAATTACACACCTATAATTATGTCTTCATCTTTACAATTTTTTTAGTTACTTCAAATATTTAGATTGTTGAGCTATTATTGGTTGACAATTTTTTTTTTAACAAAGTTTTAACAAACTTTCTTATGTAGGTAAAAAAAATATTATTTTATTATTTTATTTTAATTAAAAATAAAAATTTAAGTTTGTTAATTCTATCTTTAGAAATTTTGTTAAGTTTGTCAAATTTTTTCTTGTAAAAAGATAATTTTCCTAGATTGTTTGCATGTGTCTATTATTCTCTCTCTATATTGATTTCTATATCTAGATATTTCCTTAATTTTTCAAAGTGTTTTGTTTGTGACATTACCGTTTTCCATTGAAATTAATCCTTAATGTAAAAAAGTAATATAAGATTGTTATAATACAATATAACCTTTATAAGTTAAGCACCTATGTTTTCTCGTCATATAACAATATTGGTATGTCGAACACTTATATATGCTTTTTCATTGTAACAGTACTTACACCTTTTCCAAATTATGAGACTACGATAATTTTGCAATTGTAGTATAGTTCTAACATTTGTAGAAAATATAAAAATAAAATATAAGGTTGTTGATGATTATTATAACACATTTCAATTGAGAAACATGAAGTACTAAGTGAATTTTAGTTGTTAAATAAGTAACAACTAAACTATGATTGGACGAATACATTGCATAATCGAAAAGGGACCAAAATATTCTATACCTAATTATTAGTTATTTCTCAAGGTCACAAAAAATTGTGCGTATGATTGGAGTTTAATAAAATTTTGTTGATGACATAATTTTTTAATGGTCTCCTTCACAAGTGTGAGTTAAACTTTACTAATAATTTTTATCGAAATAAACACGTTAAATAGAAAAGAAAAAGTTGAATAGCATATAGAAAAAACAAAACTTATAAATGTTAAATCTTAATATTTTATGTTGAAAGTGATATCATATCTCTTATAAGCAATTTTATAAAAAAGAAAATTCTACCTTACAAATCTATTAAAACATATTAAAATACGAAAAAATATAATTAATTTAGTGTTACAAACTTGAATCGGTTGTGTTCAATTATGTATTCCACCCATGGACCTACAATGAAAGAATGAAAACAGCAATGTGATACAAAGAGTAAAAGAGTAAAAGAAGGTGGAAAAAAAATATATTTTTTAGCTTACTAAAATAGGTTATAAAGACGTCGTGCATCTTTTTCTCTCCTATCAATAGATTATATATCCCTCAAAATATATTTATGTGAATTTTTACTTTTTATCCTTACACTTTGTTTGATTACTTATATTTGTTGGATCGCTAATTGTCTATTTTTCTTTATAAATTGATACATTTTTTATACACCTCTTGTTCTTATACTATTTTTTTTTTTTTTTTAACAAATTTATTAAAATATATTTTCATTTTCGAAGGAGGATCTTGTAGTTCATTTATCTGTAAATATACATATAAATGTTATATAGTGGTTTATATAAATATAAATTTTATTATTAGCCTTAGTCCATTAAACAAAAGTAAAAACTTTTAAATAAAAATATTTTTATTTTGATAATAAAACTAAGGGCAATCTTAAAGTTATATCTTTTTTCTATAATCTACAAGATATGCAAAATAACCTTAAAAATAAAACTCTTCCTCACAATAAAATGCAACTTCACTACTTCTTTAAGTTAAAAAAACATCAACACCTCACTTCGGAGAATACATAAGGATGAAGGAGGAAATATCATAGGAATTAAAAGTACTTAAAAATCACGTGTAATATGAATGTCTCTTCTCATTGACAAAGGTTGTGTCGTTTACCATGTAAGGTATGTTTTGTGTAACAACAACACAATAACTTTTTTAAGGCGAGAAAATAGAAGGATATCTATATCATATGTCGTTCTTTTATTTAATTAGAAAGTATCATAATACGTCATTAGACATTATAACAAGAATAAGATATATTATATTGTTATAAAATAAAGGTAATAAGAGAGACAAAGGAGAGGAAGAATAGAGAATGAGAGAGTAGGGAGCAACTTCTGTTTTTATGTGTGTCTCATTACTGATAGGACGAGTCCTATTTATAGGT
>Ga0214544_1001945_pt1 | contig 43497 bp, 16 predicted proteins | sample CNSS3metaG_FD_160074 | JGI IMG/M metagenome (GOLD analysis project Ga0214544, IMG submission 160074) | Root nodule microbial communities from cowpea collected in UCLA plant growth center, Los Angeles, California, USA - CNSS3 | ecosystem: Host-associated > Plants > Roots > Nodule | place: USA...
AATAAAAAAAAAAAAAAAAAAAAATATATATATATATATATATATATATATATATATATATATAATAGTGTGAATGTTAAAAAAAAATTATTACAGTTAATATACTAAATAATAATAATAATTATTACTATTAATATAAAATAAAAAATATATATTACTTAATAATAAAAGTTAAAAGAAAATATTATTGATATAAATAACTCTCGTCCAGTATTTCACTAAGAAAATTTAAACTTCACGAAATTATTTACTTAACCCAATCTATCTTTTTACTTAACCCAATCTATCTTTTTAACATGTGTTTATTTGTGGTCATTTTATATAGTTTTGTACATCAAAAAAGTCTAACACATGTAAACGTCATTTTTATACTTCATATTCACTTCATTTTCTCTTTCCATCCCCTTGTTTGATATTCATTTTTCCCTTCTGGTTTTTCCTTCTAGCTGCATATTTAGTTCATTCCTTTTCTTTTGGAAATATTAATTTTGTAGATTCTTTGATATTCTTTCGTTAAAATTTAAGTTTTTCTCAACCTATTTTAAAGTTTAAACTTTTATTAATTTTGTTTGGTCGAAAGCTTCAGTTTCACGCTTATTGTTGTTTTGATTTTCTTTGGGTTTTTTCTTTTTTTTTAACTTCCAAGCTTTTTTTTTATATTTTATTGGTTTAAAGTTAATTTTTCTTTTTTATCATAGTATTTTTTTATCTTTCCTATTTTTTTGTTATTCAATGTTATCGCAGTGAACATTTCTTTATTTATTTTGTATTGAAAGCTTGAACCTTATATTTTGTGATTGCTTTGGTTTTTTTTTTTAAATGTTATTTTGAAGGTGTTTAGTTACGTTTATTTTTTTATTTTAAAGTTAGTTCCTTTATTTTATTATAGTATTTTTATGTTTTAATTTTGAAATTTCAAACTTTCTTGATTTTTTTTATTTAATGCTAAAGTTTTGATGATTTTTTGGTTCAAAGTTTATTTTATTAGTTATATATTATATTTCGTGTTTATATATATATTTTTATTTTTTTATTAGTACTACAATGAAAAAAAAAACACAAAGATTCATATGGTTACTTATTTTTATTTGTGTTTTTTCTCCTTATACAATATATTTATATTTTATTTGAATGTACATATTTATTTTAATATAATATATAATTAAAAAATTCAATTATAAATTTTAATCATATAATAATGTTAATAATGTTATTTCATTAGATGTCACTGATGATGAGTGTGAATTTTATAATTTAAAACAAATAAATTTGTATTAAAATAAATTTTATTAATCTTATTATTATTACTATTTTCATCGTTTGTTAATAATAATAATATTATTAATATAATATATTATTTTTGTTATTATTTACAAGTATTTTTTATAATTTATTATTTTAATTTAAAGAAATTAATATTAAAATAATAATATTTTTTATTTATTTTTTTATAAAAAATGATAAAAAATTATTTTTTTATATTGTCAAATTTATTATTTAAATATCATTATATAAATAAATTATTTATTTAAGTATAATAATAATAATTATTATATTAATTTTTTTAATCTAAATTAAAAAAAAACATGGGTAGTTGAAGATAAAACAATAAAACACACTAAATAAGATATCCAGTAGCACTGTACTGTTATGGATAATAAAAGTTGAATGTTTAACCTGCAAATATGAAACAAAGCCTGTGTTTTTATTTTTTGGTGCTTTCTTCACCAAATTTGGTTTTAATCAATCATTCATCGTTCTGCTCTTTTCCTCCCTGTTGTTTAAATGACACACCTTGGCCCAATCCTAGTAATTCTTTTCCATAACTATTGATGTTATAATTTTAACATCACTCTTCATTTTCAAACCGGAGAGAAACCCTAGTTTTTTTCTTCTAATTATATGATAACAACTCAAGTTATTGTTTTTGTGTGTGAAGCTGGATCCTCAAGTTTGTAGCTTTGTCACCTTTGAAGCATAATCTTGACCTGGGATGGCGTTTGAAGGCTTTGATCCTATCTTTAGCAAACCCAAAGTGGAATGGACTTGTCGAAGTTCTTCTCCCTTGTGTCCCTTTTTCGTCCATGTTTATGCCCCTGATTCTTCTCACCTTGTAATTCATGTCACTAATATCTGTGAGGCCTGGGAAGCTCGTCTTTCACTTTCCATGCTCGAGGACATTGTGAGCATTCTTGATCTCCCTTACTTGCTTGCATCATTATCTGTTTGAGGAAGAGATGTGGGTTGCAGTGTTGGTTCAGAGAAGAACGGTTAAAAATTTAAACATAAAAAGGAAAATTGTTGATTTAGTTTAATAAAGAGGTCAAATAAAACTCAAATGCCTTTTGTTGGTTATTTTTTCTTTATGTTGTGATGTTATTGATCCTGAATATTAAATTTTTTTTTTTTTTTTCTTGCTTTATTAATGTTAGTTTGCTTAAAATTTCTGAAAAAAAAAGTATTCTTATAATTTTATTTATTATAGTGATTGCCATTTTTTGATCTTTTGTGCAGAGGGATATTGTTGGAATAGGGGGATCCTGGTCAGAGTTTGCCAATTATTTTATAACATCCCTTAAGTCACAAGATCTGAAGCTGGTTCTAGAGGCAAATTCAAATTCTGATGCTAGTTAGTATTCTAGCAACATCTACTCTTCGTTTTTTTCTGGAAATTTTAAAAAAAGAAACACCATACAATGTATGATATTTCGAAATAAATTTAACTGCAGAAGTGTGTGAGCACGACCTTACCCATTTTGGATCTCAGTCCTTCCTTGAAGATCTGGATCAATGAAGTTCTGAGGGATTTATGTTTTTTGTGGTCAGGCTATGATTTAGTAAAGACATATATATGTTCTGTTTTATAAGTGTGTATGCATAAACGTCTGTGAAATTTAAATAGGAAATATGGATAGTCTGAATTGAATTAATTAAAATATTTATCACCATCGAAGAAATTTGTGATCTTGTGTTTAAATGTTGTGCCAAATAGGCCCTATTAATTTTATGTAAGCGCAGAAAAGTTTTCCTATAGTTACCATCCCCATTTTTTTTTTAAGAAATTTAATGTTTTAGGTGCATAATTAAACTCTTTGTTGTGGCTGTTCTTTAAGGGAGTACCTATCATTAACCTTCATGATCATTTGTGGTATTAGAGTATGTCATTATACTTAATGAAGATGGTTTTGGTCACTTATAAAAAATGGTGGCTATGTCAAATGTGATTAAATGTTGCATTATGGGGGTAATCGCAAAGTAGATGATTATGGAGTGGACGGTCTAAGTTGAAAGAAAACAAAGAATAGAGTTGTTGCATGTATGTAGTTAAAATTTACTTGATTTTGATATTTAACATGATTTCTTGTTATGTTGCGTAGCACCTTGATATCATTTTCATTTTGATATCTTTCAATTGTGGTATTTTTATTCTATTTGTTGTTCTGCTAATGCTTCTGTTTGTGAAATGGAAGTTGACTTCTTATTGCGGATTACTTTTTGTCCTGCTTCAGTAATCAGTTAATTTATTATTTTTCATTTTCAATTCATATATTGACCAATATTTCAAGAGTTACGTTTGTAATACTTCTATATTACTACATAAATATCCTATCATTTTTGTATGTTCTAATTTATAAGTTCTCTGATGCACCTGATAAAGAATTCCATATTATAATTATTGGTTTTGTGAATAATTTTAACTAAGCATACTCATTGGTCATTGCTCTCTGTTTTCCAATGCTAATATTTCAGGTGTTAGTCATGCAAAATTAGTGGCTCAGAAATCAAAAGGGATGCCCTTGATCACCATTCCCCTTACCAAACTCGTGGACTCCACTGCTACGGAAGTTAAGTTGAATTTTTGCTCAAGCCTCTTTGATGCATTCAAAATGAAAAGTATGGAGTGTTCTCTTGTAAAAGGTGTGTCCAACGCTTTCAAATTTTTTCGATCTTTTGAATCTTAGGTCTTTCTTGTCTTTTGTTCTTTCTAATCATGTTTGTAAATGATCAATATATTATGTTTAATTATGTTGAATTTCTAGGCTATGTTTTTGTCATTGAAAGCTACTTTGTTGTAAAAAATGAAATTTAGTTGCTTAGTTGTCATTCTGAAATTCATTCTTTATGACTGGACCAATAATTGTTGTAGTTCATTCCTTTTATTCTTTGGTAAAAAAGTTTGGATTATTTAGTGGTAATCGGAAGATATGAGTTGCTTTGGATTTTAAGAACGGCCAATTTAAAAAAGTTAAACAATGATTGCCATGATGATAAGTTGGTAGGTCTAGGCTATGATTTTGTCATTGAAAGCTACTTTGTTGTAAAAAATGAAATTTAGTTGCATAGTTGTCATTCTGAATTTCATTCTTTATGACTGGACCAATAATTATTGTAGTTCATTCCTTTTATACTTTGGTAAAAAAGTTTGGATTGTTTAGTGGTAATTGGAAGATATGAGTTGCTTTGGCTTTTAAGAACGGCCAATTTAAAACATTAAACAATGCTTGCCATGATGATAAGCCGGTATGTCTATATTTCTTCTCTGATATTGATAATTTGTTCTTCATGTCTTTGATTCATTGTAACTCATCTAGATTTTCCTTCCAAAGATGTGGAGAAGATATATATAAACTTAGACCTAGACCTATATAGCTTATGTTCTGGAGTTCATTGTTACTTTTGTTCTTTCAGAGCAAGAGCACTCTGCCCGGACAAACATGTTAGCTTCTGAAAAGGTTCGATAGCCAAATTGAGTTGAACTTTTACAGCACAGGCTCTGTATATATTATAATTTTTCTGGTTGATATCTCTTTTGGTTGGGATTGCAAAGGAATTGATTTGCGAGTTCCTCCTTTGTGGCGGTGTTGAAGTTTTATTGGAAACTTTCAGCATGTCATTATTAATAATAGCTGAATATTATAGTGTTCTCTTACGTAGTGTGGAATTCATTGTTATATTATGAATTACAAGTTTAACAGAAAATGTCTTTATTGAAATTAAGTATGGAATCAGTTCACAGAATAAATGAAAGTATCAAGAAGAACTATCAGGCATTCAAGAGGCCCGAACTCTGCACTTTCCACATTTGCGCAGTCAGCCTTATAATGTGTCCCTTCCTTTTTATTCTCCTTAAGTCTACTTCTAACTAACAGTAGTTAGCAGCTATTGATAACTGTTTCAGTTGAAGAGGGGTCTCATCCCATTCTTCCTTTCCATTTCTCCTATTATACACCCTCTCCTAACAGGAGGTTGCAACTCTCCATCACAGTATATGTTTTCTTTCATTTTCATAGGCTAAGCGTGGGCTTTTTCTTTGCTTAAAATGTTATTACGCTTGAATGATTTATATTAAAAACTTAGATTATATTTCACCTTCCTCAACATTTGATTTGAATGGGATTTTGCTTATTCTTAGATTTCTGGGATGAAAGTTTTAAGTTTCACCCATCTGCTGTTAATAGTAAATTGGTAAAATTAGATTTTCCTCCTCTATTATCATTGTAAGTTTAACATGAACATTCTTTTTATACCTATCAGGAAAGAATTGAAACCATTCAGCTGAAACAGAGGCAAAAGTTTCAAAAGATTAGTGACTTAGACAATGGTGTTTCTACTGAGGGATTGCAAAACTCTCCAGGTAAAGGGTCGGTCTTTGTTGATAAAGTGTCATCTGGGTCAAAGCGAAGGGATGCAGGAAGCAATAGCCTTCTATCATTTCCATCTTTTAGTTGTTTAACTATTTCTTTCGGCTAAGAAAACGGTAACAGTATTCTTAGATCTATTCTCTTATGAATAAAGAAGAAAAACAAAACACAGGGAAAAAGAGAAGAAAGGCAACTTCTGGCCCCTCTTTGAATGTTTTCTTATGTTTGGGAGCTTCTGCTTATATTTTGCTGTTGCTTTATTGCAACTGTTTTGGATTGTATTCCATGTCTTGGATTTTAGTGCTTCAAGCATTAATGAAAAGAATTTGTGTTTGACATGCAGACAAGAAAGCAGCTAGGGATGGAGGTTCTACTAAAGTCAAGAATCGTAAGGTGCCAGCATATCGCAGGCAAGTTTTCTTACTAGCTTATTGCCTTAGTTCTAGTCCTAATGTGTACTGCTTTCATCATAGTAACACTCAACCTTTTTTTTCTCGGCAGGACCAAAGTAAGAGGGGCCCTCTTGCATGATAATGGGGAGTGAGTTATACTCGAGTTCTCATTAGACCAGTTGCTTAGTAGGAAGTGAAAGAACGAACAAAACGAAGTAGCATTCCATTGAATTTCAGATGTTTTTGCTTGGCTTAGTACATGGGGAAATGTGATGGGATGGAAGACTGAGACCAGGGAACAGACGAAGCAATAGGATTTGTGTTGTGCTCGTGTATGTTTTCAACTTTTCATGGTAAAAGCTGAAAGACACCTTCAAAAAAAGAAATGTTTTTGGTTGAGAGTTCTCATAGAAAAGATAACATAGTTTGGTTATGATTCACTTGATGACTAAACTCAAGACGGCCAGAGTGAATTTAAACTGATCTGACATTATAGTGGACATGCTTGTATATACTACAATTATTTAAGCGTGCACAATCTTTTTGGTTAGTGCTTTTGGACACCCGTGTTGTGAAAAAAAAATGATTTTTCTTTTCTTAAAATTTGGGAATAGGCAGGAAATTCATGATAAGTTGTCCACCCATATTGTGTGGTTTAGGTGTAGTGTAATGTGCTCAACCTAACTGCAGAACATGGAATGAAATCTTCTGTTGGTTAAAATCGTGGTCCATTGTTAATGATAATAGCTCAACTTGATTGCCAGAACAATGAGCTGAAAAAAGATTAGTGCTACGTTACAGAACAGATGCGTCTTCCATATATATTAGGTGTTAGCATTCGTGAATTTTAGAAATAATGATAAAAATAATCCTGAGACAAGTGACCAGGGGATAGTTCTCGTAATGTTTGCCAATTACTTATGCGCTACTGTTGTAAATGCTCGATAATTTTGCATGAAAAAAGCACCCAGTTCATTCATAATGAATAGTGTAATTGAAATTTGGCCTGCTAAACAAGGGATAGAATAATCCAATTTTGTTTGTTCTTTTTTCAGGACAAAGCCAGTGACATTGGCCAAGCCTGAGATGATTTAAAATGAGGCGAAGAAGGAATATAGATGATAAGAGAAACACAATGTTGTGAATTAAGTAATCATGTAAAGCAAAAACCAACATAATATCCTGTTAGTACAATTCGTTGGCACTGACCAGACCTATAATTCTTTATGCTTTTTTTTTTTAGAATATCTTCATCGGTTCCTATCAGAAGAAAAATCCAAGACACGTGAACAAGAGAGAGAGTCACCATAGACTAGTTGGTGATAACCTTGCCAAATCTCCTTTGGGAACATCTGTATCTAAGAATGACATAAGAGATGAACCTGTAAACCAAGATGAAGCACACAGTGACCCCAACATTCTTCCATCTGTTACTCTCTCCTCCGTACCCTTCTTCTTCAAGGACATCCTCTCCGCTCTTAAGACATGCCCCAAACATGTGCTCCAAACACTTCCCCGAGTTGGAGAACTCGTTGATCAGGAACCCTTCAAAGGGATATTTGAACAAGGATATATAATGCATGAAAATCCAGTAGTTTGGAATTTCTTCCTTTGATATGAAGTACCCAGAGAACAAGAAGAATGACCCTATAACACCAGCAATCACTGAATTCCCAACAATAAAATTAGGCACCAGAGCACTAAAACACACCACAACTGAATTGGCCGTGTAAAGAATCAGCCATATCAGCAACAAAAAGTGCAAAAAGGCCAAGAAATTCCGGTTGAGACCAACAAGCCAGTACAAGGGCATTGAGAACAAAATGGCTAGGATGAGAAGAAATGGCAAGTAAACTAGGCCATTGGCAATTGCATAGGATGACACACGGTAGCTTCCACTAGATGTTTCCTTCATTAGAATCTCCCTTTCTTGCAGAAAAATGGGCAGAGCTTCTATGCTGCTTGACAACAAAAACGTTAATATGAAAGCAAATAGACCCACCCTTTCATAAGCTCCCTCTAGATCATCCTTAAGGTTACAAAATATGGAACCCACAACCAACCCAGAAACCAGCATCTGAATTGTCCTACAAGCAAATAGCTCTTTTGTGCGAAATATGTTCTTGGAAAACCTATGGGTGAGAATCATAGTTTCTCTCAATCTAGAATTAGCAAAATCACAAGTGAAATCCATTCCAACGAAGATGGTTTCTTCATCGATTACCTTGGATTGCTGAAACAGCTGTTGCAAGGTAAACTTACCGTTCCTAATCTCACCAGCTTCATCATCAATTTTTTTCTGTTGCATTGTCCCTGGCAATAGCCTTGGAGTTTCCACCTGAACTGGCTCACATTTCTGTTGTTGCTGAATGGTATCGATGGACTCAATGGCAAATTCAACTACATTGACATGAAGAGGAAGCTCCAAACCCATCAACCTTAGATTTACACTAAGCAACTCAGCAGTTCCATGGTGCAAAACACTTCCATTGGCCAACAACAACAATGAATTGAACAGCTTCACTATTCTGAACCCGGGTTGATGGATACTAAGGATTATAGTTCTCCCTCTTGTGTCAGCCATGACCTTAAGCATGTCAATTATTTGCAAAGCCGAAGTACTGTCAAGCCCTGAAGTTGGTTCATCAAGAATCAGCACTTTTGGTTCATGTATGACTTCAACACCAATGGAAACTCTGCGCCTCTCACCACCAGATATGCCTCGGACCCTATCATCGCCAATTCTAGTGCCAGCAACGTGGTCAAGTCCAAGCTCCTTAATCAATGACTTGACCCTGGAACAAAGTTCCTCCTGAGAAAGCTTCAGCCTCAGCTTTGCACTAAACATCAGGGTTTCTTCAACTGTAAGCAAAGGAAACAAAGTGTCCTTTTGTGTCACATACCCTGAAAGCTTCCTGAACTGAGCTTTGTCCACAGGCTTGTGGTTCACCAACACAGTACCACTTTGAGGGCTATGTTTGCCAGCCAGAATCTCAAGCAGTGATGATTTGCCAGCTCCACTTGGCCCAACAATTGCTAGGATCTCCCATGGTTTGGCTTGGAAACTCACTTTCTTCAGCACATGTCTTACTCCACTGCAACTTTGTTCAGCTTCTGCTTCCCCTTCTGGCTCTTTACCATCTTGTTCAGTATCAAGTTGTGCAGATTTGCTGAAGATTTTAAAAGGGTGCTCTGATTTGTGTGTGTGGATGGTGTAGTCTATGCCAATGGCCTCAACCTCACAGCCTTGCATCTTCGTTTGAATAGATTGCTATGCCTCCTTTTTCTATATGTTTCTCTCGGTTGTTTCTACTCTCTTCTAGTTCCCCCAACCCATTTTTCTCTCTTCCTCTCTGTTCCTTATTTTTTTTTAAATCAGCGGTTTTGGCCTCTGCTACTGACAGTGAAACAATGTGTGGCTGTAAGGGATTTAGCTGCAAAGACACTCAGCTCCTCGAACTCTGTATAAAAGGTTCACGTGCACTTCTTGCTATTTCTTCACCAATTTACATATTTGGACACCAAGATGCTCGTATAAATTTAAAATAACTAATAATTTAGACGTTACAACTCAACAATATAATAGTGTTTCTCTACAGTTACTAATGTTAGTGGATATAACATGTTTTTGTAAGAATTAATACTTTTTCAGAGATAATAATAAGTTCTTTAACTAAAGATAATCTTTGTTGATTAACTTACCAAATTATTGAATGTCTAACATTTTATCTCTGGTCTAAACGCGGAACATTGAATAATTCACGTGAATCATTTTGGTTTCTCGTTGTTTAATGGACAGCTATGCATTAAACATAACTTGGATGTTGTTGCCAGTTGCCAATGGCAACTGTGAAATGAAGGATGCTAAATCAAAACTGTGAATGGTTTTGGTCTTTTGGTGCATAATTGATAGATATGAGATTAGATTCGTTCATCAACGTGCAGACATATTTTTATTCATTACAATTCAGTTTCTCACACTGTTTATTACATAATACTACACTGTTTTACCTGCACCATGATGTTTGCAAACAATTTTTTTATCACTTTGATCTTGTGTCCACTTACGCAGCGATTAATCTAATTCATGAAATAATAACAACGGAACCTTTTAGCAGTGATGTATATGTAAAAACAAGGGTCAAGTTTTAGTTCTATCACTGCCTCTTTATATTTGTGTTTGCCTTGATCAAATTAACTATATCAAAATTAAGAACACTGTTGAGAGTATAACAGAGTACTGAAAATTTTTGTGTATTTATATGAAGATTGATTTCAGAAGTGATGTTTTTGGAACAAAAACTATGAAGGGATAATCATGGAATTATTGAAAAACACTTAAGTACACATTTGGACTTGCATGAAAGGACAATACGATTTGGCAATTACCAAAGTGGTGGACCCTTGGTCTTCAAATTTGTGGCTGAAATATCATAACGCTCCACAACGAATCAAAATCTTTCATAACTGTGTAATTTGATAAGCTCACAGATTTTCATCTTTGTCATGAAGTTCAAGCAAAGCACTAACTACATACAATTATCTTCTGCCAAACACAGCTTTCTCCAATTCTATCTTGAGCATACCGATAAAAAGTATTCTCTAGAAATGTAAATGCTCATGAGATAATCTTATCTGTCTAATTATTAAAACTAGAAAAGAAAATATCATTTTCTAATCAAATTGCTCCAATACCAACCAACCAACCCTTGTGTGAAGTTTGATGGAGTCATGTGATCACTCAAAAAACATTAAGAATTTGTTGAATGTAATGTGATCATATCTCCTATATATAAATAATTTTGTTATTGCACCTTAGATTTGGGGTTATGTAATATTGAATGTTGTTACCAGAAAAATCTTTGAAACAAATTATGAGTAAGATGAAGTTGTGTATTTGGTTCATCACCAGACAACATCATTTCTATTCTGTTACAGGTCTCTCTTAATTTGGTCTAGTACTGTGACCACTTATACCTATGGAGCTTCTAAAACGTTACCAGAAATCCAACACGAAACTCTTTTGAAGTTTTTCAGATTGCTGTAAGAACTTTTCCACTTTTTTATTTATTTGTTCAAGAAAGTTTGTCTGGATTCGAATATCTAATTCAGTGTCATAGAAGAAGCTGAAGGACCCGTGAACTCTTTCTGTGGTCAATTGGGTACACCCTGTATCTCTCACTTGGCACTTGCCCCACCTACAACAACCATTTTTACTACTTTGGATCAATAACAAGAAATAAAGTCAAGTTTTTAATAAACAAAATAAACTAATTAGTCTAATAAAAAAACACTTAGCTTGCCCGTGAACCCCTTCCCTTTCACTGTTCAATTATTGAAAACATCACTCCTCACCACACAATCAAAATCTGCACCACTAAAGTCCAATTCATTCTATGATGTTGGATTTTGATTTATTTTCCTTTGAACTAGTTAAGGAATAAGGATGTTTGCTTATAATAAAGCTAATGGATTCAATCATTTTCACTATATATTGTTGTGTTATTATTTTGATCATATGTCACTTTTTTTCCTTAGCCTTCATTCATGAGGTGAGAAGATGCTATGTTATGGCCTTTTCTTTTTGTCTTTCCTGAGAACAGTTTTATGCTTTTGGATTCGACTCTGCATATAATACACTGTGATTTTCCTTCCACACAGGATCCGATCTAAATCCCAAGAACAAGAAAATGTTGCAGATTAATGCATATTGTCTTTTGTTGCTTAGTGAAACTTATGTGAATTAGCAGTGCTGCAGTTATAAGAACACAGTAATATATATAATATAACAGTAAATTATATACAGCTTTCATAATCAATCTTCTGAAATTTTCTTAACCCCACTTAACCTACTCTTTTCATCTTACATTTTTCTTTAATTTAAACATAGAGGGCACCAATTCCTCGCTGAAATTCCTTTCTTTAGAGAGATTAGTTAAAGAAGTTATTGGAGGGTAAAGTGTATGGTTCATTTGATAAACTTAATCCATTAATATCCAAAATAATCCTCTAAAATCATGATTATTTCTTTTTTGCTTGTTTATTAATCTGCGTGCTGTGTCAGGTTATTCAGGAGCATGAGGCCTAAAAATTGTGTCAATTGTTTTTGAAATTCAAAATGTAGATCCAAAACCAGCTATATCCAGTAATAAAGCTGTTCTTATTAGCACACTGTTAACTGAACCTGTTGTCACCTGTTGTCGGTTTTAACATTTAAAAATATTAATATATAGTAATCAGATAATTAACTAGCCCTTCAAATAATTCCAGAACTAAATGATGATTGTATTCATTTTCAGGGTATTTAGGTAAATTCATTTGAGTAAAATAAACACATCCTTAGAAATGATAATGTAAGGTTTTTATGTTGAGATAGTTAAATAATTAAAACAAATTTCTATGATTTTTCTTAAAGAATAATTTAAGAAAAATATGAAGCATTTGTTTTCTTAATTTTAAATTCAATTTTCTATCAATTATATAGACCTTTTTTACCATTTTAACTTTTAAGACACATTGACGGTTTCAATGAATATCATAATACATTAAATAAAAATTATTTTAAACAATGAACACATTTTTACTATGATTTTTTAGCTGACAGAAATTCTTGTTATTTTTTATACTTGCCTATTTTTTATGCTTGGCATTAAATTTTTAAAAATAAACTAAAAGTAAATATTTTTTTATCATGTGTAGTTATGAAGTTTAAAATTAGTTAAAATTAAATCATAACATTTATGATATGACTTTAATGTATAAGTGAATACTTTTTACCGGTTCACTGTTAAAAATCGGTGGCCTCTTAAAAAAAATACTTATCATATCATATGTAGTCTTGCCATTCTTAAACTTCCTTTTCTAGCTTTATTTTTACATCTAAATTATTTTGTTTGTAATTTTTAATTAGTGAAATAATGTTATATTACAATTAAAGTTATTCCTTTTAAAATCATAATATAATTTTATATAGCTTTAAAGCTTTACATTTCAAAAAATAATTAAGGTGTTGTTCCAGGAATAATATTTTGTTATCATGTGTATCATTAAGACTTTTAGTGAAAACTTTCTATTTTTAAATTTTATTAGCAAGTGTCTTATGTTCTACTAATTGTTTATTTAAAATAAATTTTAATATATACTAATAAAATAAGAAACAATTATTAATTTTATATTTTCATCCAATAACAAACAATTATGTGAAAAATTCAAAATTGTGACTGCTAGAAATTTGCTAGGGGAAGTATAAGATATGAATTTGTCTTGTTATCCTATGTTTGTGATAACTCAACTGATGAAGTTGTGTTTGTGGTGGCAACATTTTCCAACTCTTCTCCATGCACCTTCACAAGCTTTCTAGCATTCCTTCCTCTTTGGGTACTATTCCTCCTTTCTTTCACAAATGCACCATCACATCAACTTCCACTTCAATTTTCAATACAATTAGTTTCCACTCATTTCAATATGCTAAAGGGAGGATTTTTTTACTTATCATAAGACCATTTTTGCAATCTTTGTGTGAGGCGAATTATGTTGTGGAATTGGGATTTAGGATTATCAAAATTGAAACTTAAATGTTTCCCAGAGCCTAAAACTGTGCTTGTGTAGCAGGGAATGCGTTCTTTTTGGTGGGTCACCGAGTTTTGGACATAAGAACGAGTAATGATTGTTTATTCCGGAAGAATCGGAGGTGGGTCGGAGCATCCATTTCGTGTTCTGGTGTTAGGAACGATTTGCCTTCTATTGAACAGCTTAGTGATGCACGGGTTATATACTCCGTCGCTGCATCTATGGGGCACAACCAGGTATATCATTCCAACTTTGAATCTCTGTTGAAAGGGTTCAACTAGATCCTCGACTCTTTGTGATTCTTATGGTTTGTTTGGAGGAGAGAAAAGAATACAGAAAGGAGACAATATGGATAACAATGAACTTTCTTTTATTTGGTTGGAAAAAATGGGGAGAACTCTAATTTCATTTTCTCTCAAATTCAATTTCAAATTTCAGTCTTTTCCCTTCTTTGGCATAGGGAGTTAGAGCATCTTTAGATAACTCTTTCCATTAGTATGTAAAAGAGAGGGAAAAATAAGTGTATTGGCTTTTGGATTTGGAAATGAAAACAGTTTTTATAAAGTTAGATGCGTAAGTTGATTTTAACTTATACGCTCAATTTATTTTAACTTTTATTCTTTACTTCTACGTGTGCTAATGGAATTAACAAGGTCTTAAAGTTAGTTTGCAATTTTTTCTTCTTCTTTTGAACTTCTTAGTTCGTGCATGTTCTTATTTTAAATTAAACTTTTGTCGGGGGATTGTGTACTTGTATTACAGTGTGATATCTGCTACTGTTGTACTCTAATTCTGTTTTGGTTAGAAATACCAGCAGAGATTATATGTGCTGTCAGTTGCCACTGTGGCTGAATTCATCGCATCTACGTGATTGTAATTTGGATGTACTATTTGTTACAGGAGGCTCATCCAGAATCTCATTTTCGAGTTCCTGCAATTGTGAATGCTCTAGAAGAAATGCAGCTCTCTTCAAAGGTACTAAAAGCTATGGTGCTTTTGAAATTTTGCCTGTCATCTGTTTATGCCTTGGTCATATATTCTTTTGAAAGCTTGATATCATGTAGATATTGACATTTGAAAACTTAGTTGTCTGAAATTCAGAAAATAAACAAAGTGTCTTTTCATTCAAATCGCTTTTGTTCAATGTTCGAAACTTTGATTCAGTTTTTCTTTTTTAGTGTTTAGAGACTATTTTATAATCCGTTCCCAGAAACTAATTTTTGGATAGTAGGAATAAGGGAAGAAGTTGATGAGTATTATAAGAAAGAAGACAAGTACGAGAAAACTGAAATAAGGGTTCTAGATTTTATAAGAGCTGAAAAAAAGGTATTAGTTTTGAAAACAATTTTCAAAGTTTACTCTTAGCAAATGATTTTTTTTTTCTTTAAATAGAACATAGTTCCCAGAAGTAGAAAACAAACAAACAAACACACACTAAACGAATGATGGTCTTTTTCTGGGTACAGAAGTAGGCTGCATTTTATCCTCAATAATATATCACAATCTACTTACGTTAATTTGCAACGTTTTCTATTTGATTGAAAGACAAATCAGCTTCTCGAGGGCCTAGGAAATCTGTGGCTGTAGGGTTTGTGCGGATGTTGTCAGCCACAAAAAGGCTTGCTAATTTAAGAAAGAGACAGGCTCAACTGGATGATAATGTGAATTGTCTTATGATTTGTCATTCTGGTATAGTGGCATTATATAGTATAGTATATTAATGTTAACAAATTCATCTTATGTATGATTCAGTTCCGTGGCTCTGAGTTAATTGAACTTCAAAATTTTGAGCCTGCTTCAGTAGATGATATTGCAAGTGTGCATGCAAGGGCCTATGTTTCTGGACTTGAAAAGGTAATATTTTTTCTTTACTGTTGGGTTTTCAGATAGAATCCTGATATCTTATTATGAAGAAATTGGGATAAACTCACAAGTCCAGAATTACAAAGGATAGAACACTGCAGAACTTTGAGGGTCTGTGTCTCACAATGCCGAAGGCCCTAATTCTCTCGCAAAATTTCAAGATGATCCCTCTTTAGCTCCCTTGTTATTTATTGGTAACTTTTTTTTTTCCAACCAACAAACTAAACTATCTATGTAACTAGCTAACTAATGAGTACTGTATATATCATTTTGTTGGAAATTTGCCTTAATGAAGGTCTCCCCTAGCTCATGTTAGATGCGGCCTCTTTGTGCTGCTAAAATTGCAGCCTCTAGAGTTCATAAAACTAGTGTAATCCTCATGTTACAAGCCAATTTAAAAGCATTGAGTCAGTCACTAAGTCCAAATTTTAAGGTGATATTAAATTCTATCCTAAATCCATTATTGGCCACCGGCATTTGCCCATGTTCGATATATCTTATCTTGGAAGTGAGGGGTGTTGTTGTTGGTCCAATCAGATTTGCCCATGCTCCAAATGTTCAATCGTAGGGATGAGGATGTGTTGAGATTCCTCATCAACAAAGGATATGAACAGTGTAGTCCTTAGAAGACTTGATTAGTCTAACCAATTTCGTGGAGTTAAGTGCCCTTAGCCAAAACTCTTAAAAATTCCTTTGCTTCAATTCTTTTTTTATGAGATGTTGTGCTTTTTAAATTATAATGTTTTCAATTTGACATTGTAATGAAGAATTTGTGATTTGGAAATACGCTAGTTTCTGTTATATTTGTTCCTCTTCTGCTATACATTCATTTATGCTTTGAATTATGTCTCTTAGTCTTGCTGTTGTATTTCAATTAAATATGTTACATCATAAGAATTATTTAGTTGCTGAATTTGTTATCTGCTTTTGCATCACTTTTGCCGATTACTTCCACTTGATGTGTGCTAATGCACAATGTTAATAAAACAACAAATCAAGGATTTCTGCTGCGCACTGAACTGTTCACTGGGTATTTATACTCAATATATGTTTACTAGTGTCTTCTGAATTCTGATCACTCCAATTTCCACCATCCTAGTTTTTAGTTGAAGTGTTCAGCAACACTGACCATGTTGTAGCTTTTCATAACTTGTATTGTATTTGATTTTACCATTGCACTGGAATTTTCTTATCTAAAATTTGTCATATTTACTCTTCTCAATCCTTATAGGTTATGGATCGGGCTGTGGAGAAGGGCCTCATTTTCGTTGAAGGTTCTGGACCAACATATGCCACTGCCACTGTAATTTCTCTGCCAAGAGCTTTATGATTCTTTCCCAAGCTCATTGGTTTTTCTGGAAGTCATTCTATGCTAGAAACATTACATTTTAGTTTACTGTGGTTGCAAATACATGAAAAATATAATGTATATTGTGGTTTCCGCATTCTTATGGTGGTATTCATGATGCAGACCTTTCAGGAGTCAATAATTGCAGCTGGTGCTGGATTAGCCTTAGTGGATTCAGTGGTGATCTCTCAAACTGGCATGTCCATATCTTGGTAATAATTTGTGTGTTTTGGGGAGGGGTAAGTGAGTGGGTATGGATATGTTCATATCTGCTTCTTCAAAAGGACTATTTTGTTCTTCTAGGAAATTTGGGTCTTTCTTTCATCGGAACCTGCTATTGATCGATTTTGCGTATATCTATCTTGTATCATAAATGTTTGGGGAGATAGGGAGTCACAAATATAACAAGTTTTGGAAATACATTGTGTGTCTAATATATTTCAAGTTGTTAGGGATAAAAGAAAAAGCATTCTTGAGTCCCCACTTTCAAGCTTAAGCTTTTAGAAACATGGTATCAAGGACTGTATGACCAAATGATCAATTTTTTTATCTGTCATTCGTCATGATTAAGTTCAATTACTGTACATTTTCTATGCTGCTTGTTGGCTCTTGCATGAGGGGTTTGTCATTGATACGAAAATCGTGGTCCTCCAATTAATACAACTAAGGTGTTTGGAATAGGTAGTCTCGGTCATAAATGTTTAAAGACGTATAGTGAACTGGGTATATATTTCTGATTTGGATAGAAATTTCTTTTGTTCAATTTCATATTCAGGTTGCAGGTTCAAAGATAAAGAGTGATGCACCCACTGGTTTTGCTCTGATAAGACCGCCAGGACATCATGCTGTTCCGCAGGGACCTATGGGCTTCTGCATTTTCAGCAATGTGGCCATTGCAGCCCGTCATGCTCAGCGTGTCCATGGACTGAAGCGTGTGTTTATTATTGATTTTGATGTTCATCATGGGAATGGAACAAATGATGCTTTCTATAATGATCCAGATGTATTTTTCCTTTCGTTTCATCAAGTAAGCTTCTAAATTAGTTTTAGCTCTGGTTATGTTTTCTTGCGTTGTTGTTGATTTTGAAATGCCATTCAATGATTCTCGTTTCTTTTTCCAATGTTACTTACTGATGTTTTAGAAATTAGAAGTCATGACAGTAGAGGTATCTTCAGTGTGAATTTGCTAAGATTCTTGAAAATTTATGTCTCTATTAAATTAAAATTTTAGATTATTGTGCAATTTTGTTTTATTTTACATGAAGATGATGCCTTGTGGTAGAGGGAAAGTGTTATACTTGTATATTGCCGCTGACCATATTTTTACTCACTAAAAGTATTCTTATTCAATTCAACATTTTTATATATTAAAACATTTTACAAATAACTACTTTATATATGCTATTCTAATGCCTTCCGTGACTCAGGATGGAAGCTACCCAGGTACCGGTAAATTTGATGAAGTGGGAAGTGGAGATGGTGAAGGAACCACATTAAATCTGCCTCTTCCTGGAGGCTCAGGTGATACTGCTGTTAGAACCGTTTTCGATGAAGTTATTGTACCATGTGCACAAAGATTTAAACCAGACATCATTCTTGTTTCTGCTGGGTGAGTCTTTCTCTGAATCATGCTCATAAATGGAAAAACACTGATAAACTTTTGAGACAATATTCAAAGCTTCTTCATACAAATTGTCACCAATCTCATTTTTACATGTGGAATTTGTTGTTCATTTGTTAGATATGACGGGCACGTGTTGGATCCACTCGCTAATCTTCAATATACAACTGGAACATATTACATGCTAGCATCCAGTATTAAACAACTAGCGAGGGATTTATGTGGTGGACGATGTGTGTTCTTCTTGGAAGGAGGATATAATCTGAAGTCTCTGTCATATTCAGTGGCAGACACATTCCGTGCTCTTCTTGGTGACAGAAGCTTGGCATCTGAGTTCGATGACCCTAACATTTTGTACGAAGAGCCATCTACAAAAGTTAAGCAAGCAATTCAGAGGATAAAACACATTCATTCCCTTTGATGTCGAAATCAGAAACTGACATGACAAGTATATATATAATCTATCTAACATTAATAATTTCATGTTCTGTGGGTTCCATCCACAAGTGTATGTCGTTACCTCCTTAGGTTGTCTCTGCCCCACTTATCACATAGAAGCAAAACCAATGGTACAGAATTGCTTGTGTTGTGATGATCATGTTGTCATAGCCATGTCACTATATACAAAGGAATAAAACCTTGTTTTATATATTTACATCACTGAGGAGTGCAAGCTATAAAGTTTCTAAACACTCTTCACAAATTAGTCTCACCAAATTGTTTTAAGTGGATTTCACTTTCTATTCAGTGAGCTTATTGTGAGGATCACTATGAACTGACAACATATTACTTGTTTGAGACATTTTTGCATACAGCCACTGGTAGAATTAAGGTGTGTTTGGGAATGTGGTGATTGGGGCCAAAAAGCACGTTGGTGGAAGGAACTGAAGTCATCTTTTTGAGTCAAAAGTAATGAGTTTCCAAACATGCACTTTGTACTAGTGTTGGACTGTGCAACTTTAGCCTATTAGATCAAAAGCTTCCTGTGCCAGGGCTGTAGTGTCGTCGACCTGAATCATAGATTAACATTAATCAGTTTTATAATGTTTTGTTCATGTTTTATTTTAATTTATTAAATGGTCCTCGTTATTTTAAAATTAAATATTAATCAGTTTTATGTTTTTTAATTACTATTTTAAAGATACTAATTAGATGTCTTCATAAAAATATAATCGAAATAATATATCAAAATGGTCCTTTGACCTTTGATATACATTTTTTTTTCAATAAAACTTGTCCTTTTATTCCCAATCCATCTTATTATACGGATTAATTTTTCAAAAAATTGATTCAATTATGTTATTAAAAAAAATACTATAAAGATTATTTTATGATTCATTATCATTCCAGCATATTATATGAAGAACCAACACCATTTTAGAGTACATCTAAATAATACAATATTTTTTAATTAAGAAAGAAGAAAGAGGCTTTCATAGATAGAGAGGTTAGCCGAAGGAGCTTGTTAACCAGAGTTTTTTATTTTCTTCTATAAATTTTAAATAATGATCAAACTTAAAAATTATAAAATTAACAATTTTTTTTTTTTTTGCTTCTGCCAATTTATTCAAGCATTTGTGGGTTTAAATGTTGCATTAATAAATTAAAGGAAACAAAGTTATACCCTTTAAAATATTCACTTTCAAATTGGTTAAAATCCAATATGTTATTTCCACATGTGAAAGTCTCACCCACATAAATACTAAACCATTTTAATCTTCTAAGCAAAAAACTTGAACATCAAGATTTATTGTATTATTAAACACACTGTAAATTGTGTCAATATTCCAAAAGGATATAGATTGATGTATGAGAAAACAACAACCTCTAATTAGTTACCCAAATGGTAGGTTGGAGGTAATAAAATGAAAAAGAATGTGAACACGTAAAAGTGTTTCTAGTGGAAAACAAAGTAAACAACAAATCCTCCTCCTCAAAATTTGAAAAAAAATAAAAATCTAAGCTTTATGCTTTTTATGTTCATATTGCTAAGTAGAATTTCCATTCACACATGTAAGGGGAGTTAAGGTAATAAAATCAGAGTTAAATAAAAACACTTGTTTATTTATGAACGATATAGTGGCAGAAAAAGGTGTGTGACCTACCAACCACTGCATGACGCAAGATCTCATAAACTTTTATCCTTTAGTGAAGCGTAATGATGATTAATGAATCAGATACTAAGAGCAATAAAACCATCCTCCATAATGCAACAAAATTATTTGTGTTTGTTATATTTGCCTCACTAAGTAGCATACCAGAATAACGTTAATTTGATAGAATCAGTGTTGCTAAAAATAGATGAAGAGGACAAGTACCAGGAACCAAAGGTGCTTCTTTTCATAATTAAGAAGCGGAAAATAAGGGGATAAAAATGAAGAAAAGGGACTTTATTTTTCAATGTTCTATGAATATGCAATGCCTCTAATTAAGCATTCAGAGTCTTTAATTAGCACGTAATTTAATCCTCCTCTAACGGTGCAAATTGCAATAATTAAAAATTCAAATGGGTTGCCTTTAACATTTTGAATGATTTTATCTTTTTAGGGTTTGAGTATGAACTATATACCCGTAACACTTGGTCTATCCATGGTTAGGGTTAAAATGATTCATGCCTGGGTGAAGGTGAGCAAGAACACTTATGACACATGCTATTCAAACCATGTAAAGAACACATTTTTAGATGTCATTGCCCCACCATTCACCATATACTAGTGCTTACTAGATAATTATAATTAAAGTTGCAAATTAATAAACATATTCATGCCCATCTTTATCCACTACTTAATTATTTATACCATGTCATATCCATATCATAGTAAGAGTGGATACACATCCAAATTCATCTCATACTTTTATCAATTCAAACCAAATAAAAATCAATTTAGATTGGTTTAGATTTTTTAAACCAATTTAATTTTATAGTATTTAAAAAAATCAGAATTTTAACATCAATTAATTTAAGGGTTAAATATATTTTTGGTCCCTTAAGTTTCAATGAATTTTGGAATTAATTTCTCTTCGAAACTTTATACTAATTTAGTGTTTCATATTTAGAAATGCGTGTATTTAGTCATTCTTACCATATTTTGTTAAGTTTATTTGACATTTTAAACGTATTTTATCATAATATTTGAGTTAACATTGAAGCGAAAATATGTCATATGGTATAAACAATTCAAATACTATCATGAAATGCACTTGAAACATCAGATGAACTTAACAAAATTTGGTTAAAAGGACTAAATTCACGCATTTTTAAAGATGAAAGATTAAATTGGTAAAAAATTTTAAAGAGGAGACTAATTCTAAATGTCACTAAAACTTGAGGGACAAAAACATATTTAACCCTTAATTTAAATATCTTCACTAGTATGAACTCAACCCACTCGTGTCCAACCTTGATTAGATGTGAATAAGTAAGTAATAAAGGTTAGCCAATTTTTTTTTTTTTTGTGCAGTAATAAATTTAAAAATTACTTTCACCATGGTTTAAGTGAGAAGTCAAAAAGTAAAGCCGAAATTATATGCACATGACACTCCAAATTTGACTAGTCCCACTATTTGTGATGAATATCCTCTTTTGAAATTATATTTTCCCTTTTCATTTTACTTTGAGACTAATTTAAATCTTGGAACATCTTTCGAGATGGAGTAATTGTTATCACATATAATCTTGTCATCCATGGAAGTAGCACTAGCAAAACTCTAGATTATTCAAAACCACATTCCCTATGTTCAAATATTATGAATTAATTGAGAATAGATAATTAAGAAAGCGAAATTAAGGTGTTGGTGATGGATTGTGGTAGCAAGTGGGAGGAAACTAGAATTGACAGTTAAAAAAAAAAGGAGGAAACATGCATCATGCAGATAAGGCAGGTCTTAATATTCCCGTAGTGCTTATCCTTGCTAACTCAAATAATTATGCACAATAATGTGATGTTAAATTATGATTCACAGTTGGAAATTCAAAGCCTGAATACGAGTTATACATTGAATAAAGAAAAAAAAGTTGAACATCTACCGCCCTTTTGCCCTTTTCGGCTCTGATACCACTTGTCAGGTTTTACAGGAGTTTCATTGGGGAGAACAACACCACTCTCAACCAAAAACCTTAAAGCATTAGGTTTATGGGTCTTTATTCTTATATAGTGCTCTACTTTCTCATTTCTGATCATTGTGGGACTTAGACTCACACTTAGATTCCTAAGAGTAGTCTTAATCTTCTCGTGAAAGTCAGATGAATCAAGTCAAAATTAAAATATACTATTTGAATTATTACGCTCTTAAGTAAAAAAGTTGTGTCCAGACTAACTGTTATAACTTTTGATCTAACAGTAAACGTTCAATTCTCGATGGACAAATTGTTATGGCAGAAATTGTTACCAGTGACATCAATTATCTTGTGACATATATCAAATAGATGAATCACAATCATATAGTGTGATTTCGGGTGGGTCATTCTCTTTAAAAACCCATAACTCACAATAGAACAGAAAAGAGCTTCCTTTGTTAGCTATTTTTCTTGACCCTACTCAATTTCTTTGCACAACGCCGACTTTGATCTTGCAACTGAATTCTTTTTCTGAATTATAATCACTCAAAATCTCTTTCTTACTTTAATTAACAATATATATAGTATATACTTTGACAAACTTGACCTAATGTTGAAGTCCTCCACACAAACTAAAATAACCAAATGATGGCTTGTGGAAGTGTCAACCTTCCTCCTGGCTTTTGCTTCTCTCCAACTGATGAAGAACTTCTCCTTCACTTTCTTTATCCCAAAACCTCTCTACCATGCCATCCCAACATCATTCCAGACCTTGACCTCTCTCTGCATCATCCATGGCAGCTAAATGGTATCTCTCTACTTCATTTCTACATATCTAATAACTTGTTCAATCATATGCATGCATGTATGGATGGATCCAACTACATGTCTTGTTACTATAAATTCAGATGCCTGAACAACATCATCAACATGTGTCTGAGTTGTGCTAAACTTTTGATATACAAGTTTCACTTGTTCTTTTTAGTCAAAAAAACAAAACTACATGACCCAAATGAAAACAAAAAATCATATATATTTGTTTAGTTTTATGTTTACTATACCTACATATTTGTTGTACATTTTATGTATGTTTAGGTAAAGCGTTGTCAAGTGGAAATCAACACTATTTCTTCACCAGAGTGAAGGAAAACAGATCCACAGAAAATGGGTATTGGAAGGAAATAGGAGTGACAGAAGCAATAGTATCTGCATCTGAAAAAGTGGGGTTTAAGAAGTACCTTGTGTTCAACCATGGTGAAGCTCCACAAGCCACTGCAACCAGTTGGTTCATGCAAGAGTATCATATTTGCTCATCCAGTTTTAGCACTGCATCTTGTGGAAGTACTCGAGGAAGAAGAAAATCTGTAAGTGGTTAATTATTAATCATAGGTTTAATTACTCGGATGATACTCACATAGTAAAACTGTGTTAATATGACATTCGCTTTTAAAAAAAATGTCAAATGTATCCCAACTTTAAAAAAAGTGCTTCGATTAGGTTTATATAATTTAAATTTATTAGTGTTTTGTTTGTTAGATGATTCTTCCTATAGACCCATCAAGATTAAAGAACCGTTCATTAATTGTGCTAATTAGTTTTCTGATATCGTTGAATACAGGATCAGTGTAGGAGTAAATGGGTTTTGTGCAAAGTCTATGAGAAGAAAAGTTGTGAACCCAAACAAGGTGTAAACTGTTACAACGATGAGAATGACAATGGAACTGAGCTTTCATGGCTAGATGAATTTTATATGTCACTAGATGATGACCTTGAAGAAGTTATGAGCCTTCCAAATTAGATTAAATTTTGAATAGCAAATGTTAGGATATTAATCTATATATCTGCATGCTAGAATTTTAATTATATACAATTATACATGTATTTTTAATGGCAGATTACGGATTCTGTAGTTAATTAATTAGGTAATGTCTTTTTTCTTGTCACTTTTCAAACGTCCTTATGCATCATAGAGAATATACTTTGCTTGTGAAATGCAGCTTATACAGAGTTTTCAATTTTTCTTTTATTCTTTCTTTTTTTGTTTTGAAACTTCTTTTATATAATGTTATTTTCATCTTTGTATTATACATACACATACGTACACATATATATATATATATATATATATATATATATACTTAAATTTTATACAGTTTACAGAGAATCAGAACTACGTGGGTCCCACCACTAGCCACTCTGTTATAAATAAGCGTTGTCTTGTCTCGTAACTATTTGAATGCATTTTTCATTGTTACATAAAGACAGAGATAAATGTTGCCAATTAAGAAATTGAAGTGGATAATCCAACTTTTTACAGTAATAAAAGAAAATGTAGTCAAATTATTAAAATTATAATAATTACTAAAGTAAAAATATTATTAACATTTATTTTAAAATAATAAAAATATTAATAAAAAACATAGACAACAACAAACTATGAAAGCAATAAAAGCTTTATTTATACTATTATATATACAAAGAGCATAGGCACTTTTTTTCCTATCATCTTTTAATTAGACAATTTTATGTTTAATAAATAAAAATATGATTTAATTGTTTATATAATAAACAAGTTTTTAAATAATTCTTTTACTGTAAAATAATTAAATAATTATCTTTCTAAAAATAATGATTACACAATTTTAATGTTAATTTTATACAATATTTTATTTATTTATTTATTTAATAAATAAATAACTTCAATATTCATAAAAATAATAAAATTCCTATTATTTATCTGGTAACATAACAATTATTCAATTTCTCACACATAAGCGAACCCAAAAGCGTGGGCGACGCACTGCATAATCGTCCGGCGCCGGAAAATCTCCCATTGTATGCCCTTCCATCTTCCCATTCTCTTTTCTAACTTTCATTATGTTTAATATATTTAATTAATGATGCTTTCCACCACTTGTTTTATTAACAATCTTGTTCTTCATCTCAACACAAAACTTGAACTGTTCTGATCTAGGAGTAAATTGAAGTTCCCTTATATAATTTTTCCGTTAGTTCTTAAACAATATTTTCACTTGTCGTTTGTTGTCTCATATGATTAGGTTGTCGATTTGTGTGTGCATTTGTATTTAGTGAAAATTTGGTGTGGTGAAGGGAAAGGCAATGTCTCACCATGCCGCAAGGTCTGCCACAAGGTTTGTGAACCTGACGCGTGCTCTCTCCACGGAGGCGCGTGCGCAGAAGGTGGAGCGTATTGCCAACGAGCTTCTCCAGCTTAACAGGTTTGACAGACACGACTTCACCGTCCTCTGGCGGCTCAAGATGGGTCTCCACCGCTATGGCGCTCCGGTGGCCGGTGTTTTGACACCGTCCATGGCGCCTGCCGGGTCTCCTGGGTTGGAGGCCAGTGCTGTGGCGGAGAAGACAGTGTTTGATATGAAGTTGGAAAAGTATGATGCTGCTGCCAAGATCAAGATCATTAAGGAAGTGAGGTCCTTCACTGAGTTGGGGTTAAAGGAAGCCAAGGACTTGGTGGAAAAGGTTCCCTGTGTATTAAAGAAGGGGCTCACCAAGGAGGAGGCTAATCCCATTATGGAGAAGCTCAAGGAGTTGGGGGCTTCTATCGTGTTGGAGTGATTACGAAGTTTTGTTTTAGTACTCCAGATTTTTGTGTTAGCTGTAGAACCATTGGAACCTGTTTACGAGTATAAATGATAACTTACATGTTTCAGTTTATTTTATGTGGCACTGTATCAGTTGAAGTTTGACAGTGGTAACCACTTTTAAAGGGCTAATGTTATGTTTGATCTTTGGAGAGGTGTGTGTGGTCTGTTATTGCTGGAATGGTTGCTGATTGGTGAATATGCGGACTTGGACACTGGGTGAATAAAGTGCTTTGGTACGAGAAAAATGGCCAAATTTCACTGAGGGATGGTTTTATATGATATTTGAAGAAAATATGCCATGGCCGTTCAGATTTGGCGACGCTTCTAGCTGAAATTCAGAAGTTTGAGCACTTTCTTATGTTGTAGAATTTGTTTATTTGATTAGGAAAAAAGAAAGCTTAAAGTATATTAATGATCTAAACATGAAACATGTTTTAAAATAACTGTTTAGAATCCCCATAGAGCACACAAACTTCAGTTCGCTTCAAATCAGAATTCCGAATATAAATGAGATCATTTCTAGTCTTATTGCTTTCCCGATTCCTATCCAAATTTTTCCTTAATTTCTTAACGACTCTGTTGTTGACATAATACTATTTTACGGCTAATTATGTGTTTTGCTGTTATCTGCTTTTCACATGCACTGACAAGACAAGGAAAAGGAAATTGGTTATGTTTGCACGTGTAGTGATATTCTTCTGTTGCAGATGGGTTTATGTAAATCTGAATTTTATAGTCAATTTGTTTTGTTAATCTCACTGGTTCAATCATTAATTTCCTATCCCTAGGGTTGATAAACAGGTTTTGTTTTGTCAAGGATGAACGTATTTTTGTTGTTAAATCCTTGCTAGCACATTATGCGGCTTTTGGCAGGTAGAAAAGGTAATGCTTTAACACTAGCATTGCAAGGTTTTTATACCATTTTCAGTGATCGACATATTTATGCATATGATATATTGTAGTCTTGTTTTTGATGTTTTCCACGCTAAGCTATACGTTTCAGGTTGCTGAACTATCACTTTTTCACATTGGGAGGAAAACAAATCTATTGGAGAGAAATGTGAATTCATCTTATAGACCTAATTTACAAGTCTGTGAGAGGAAAGGAAGGAGATAAGATGGAGGAGAAGTGAAGGAAATAAATGGGCTGCTGGACCCTTCGAAGCTCTTGGGTATATGCAAGTAGAGGGGAGGCAAATGGTAGCAGAATAAGTGATAAGGGAGGAGAGACAACAAAGATAACAGAATGAGCATTCGGTCTAGGTAAATTGGTGGAAGGTATTAAAAGAATCAGGCTGGAAAAGATCGGAAGGAGGTAAGGGATAACTGAGAGGAGAGGGAGGAGAACTAGCAATTGGTCATTGGTTTGGGTTGAGAATAGAGAAGTGGTCTATCTCAGAACTGTTAAATTTATCTGGTTCAATCATTTTACATTAAGCATTGCTTCATTCAATTGTTATTCAATTTCTTCATAGCTACTGATATTACCTTGTAAAGAAAATTTCTCTTTTTCAATCATTTTACTATGAGCATAGCTCCTTTCAACTGTTATTCAATTACTTCACAGGTACTAATATTACCTTGTAAAGAGGACTACTTCTCTGTACAGAGAAGTTATCAATACATATTCTCGTTTTCTTCTATTTTTTTTTATTCTGCCTTTTGTCAATTTAGTGTCGTCAAAGCTCCTCGAAGGAGGTAATGGTATCAGCTCGAATGGAAGCAGCGGAAAAGATTAGAAGATCTGGTTGCTATTATCAGTTGTTCTTCAGAGAAAGACTCAAGTACATCTAGGAACTTGCAGGTATTTGTGGTCACATCTTTGCTTCAAACATTTTTTGAATATTAGGATCACTAGTAGCATGGTGCTGGTGGTGTTCAGAAAATTATTTATAGTTGTTGTGGCTATATCTTGCTCTCAGAAAAAAAGTAAGTTTTATGTAATTGTTTGCGATACCTATATTGGGTGTGGGTGGGGGAGGAGGGTAGTTTCATCTTCTTTCCTCTTTTAACGTTATATCAGTGAAGATATTCTGACAATCCTCTTCAAGGCATATAGATTAGTATCTAAATGATGTCTTTGGCTTTGCATTAGTGCAATCATATTTTAATATCACCTTTTTCCCACTTTGATCTTCGTCAAGATCAAACTTGGTGGAGTCTACCCATTCTTTTTAAGTTGTTATAAACCTTTGACTTTTTTCTGTCTTCTCTGAGCAATGATTCCGGCCATGTTGTAGCTTGAGCCATGTGAACACATTGTGATATCTGCTCTTGCTGCAAGTACACTTAGTCCTTCCATATCCATATACTACTCCTTGTAATGCAGTTTTAGCAGATTGGAATTATTATTCGCATAAATATATTTTCTGATTGGTTTGCCTTGTTTAACAGGTAATACTTCAATAGCCTTCTACTTTAGCTGATTGGTTTCATATTCTGCTATACTTTATAGCCGGGACTCATGATTCACGACTTCATTGCCCGTGCTTGTGCAGTTGTAACGCTAATGTCTAGGTGATGCTTGTTTTCAAATTGTTTGTGAGAAAGTTTTATCAAATGGTAATATTTACAGATTGGGATTTTTTTAAATTTATGTGGTGACATGTATATACGGTGTAATTATTAAATTTATATATACCTTGTGTACCTTTTAGGACAAAATTTGAAGATGGTAAGTTTGAGAAGAGTCCACAAAAAAGGCTTCTAGAAGTACCTCTTCTGCTTCCTTGTGGATATGCTTCAACATTTGCAGTATCTATGGGGACTTGTAGAGGTGTGGTCTTTCTAAACCTTTGGAAAGTTGACTGTGATGATTTGTGATAAACACCCAAAAACCTTAATTCACTGGCAGCTTTTTTTTAACATGTTAATTTCCTTTTCTTTTCATCATGTTTTTAGCTCATTTTATATTCTTATTAAAATAAACTTAGAAAATAGTAACTTAATGTGCTTTTACATAATGGAATATCCCATTGTTTGTAATTTTTTTAATAAATTTCCTTGGCATAAGCTAAGCAGACACTACATAAAAGAAACAATAGAATATTGTTGATTAATTTCAATTAAACCAAACACTATGAAAAAAGAAAATATATAATTAAATATTGTTTATTAACTTCAATTAAACCAAAACTATAATAAAAGAGATATGAAAATAAATTTCATTAGCACTGGTTGCAATGTAATATTAAAAAAATTATAAAAATACATCGTTTGAATTCATATTAAATATAAATAATGATTTATACTTTAAGAGTATAGGGCTAATTATTAGTTTTGTATTGGACACGAGCATGAACCAGAATTAATAAGAGGTTGACTTTTTCAAGACTTCTTCTAACCAAACAAATACATTGCAACTCCTGAATATTTATGATTCAAACCCTGTCCTGCTAGTTTAAAACACAACAAATGACTATTATTTATGATAATTAATTTTGATAATATAGAGTGGTGTTATATTTACAATTTATTTAAATATACAACCATATTTCATTTAAATATATAACCATATGACAATCTGATTTAACATATCAATCATTTTCTTATATTATTATAATCCAGTTGTTAAATGGTTTTATTAGTTATTAAAGTATTAATTTTTATATTTTAAAGAAAAATAATCTTTTAACATCCAAATAACGATTTAATAACCTGTTTTCAAAGATAACGCGATAATTAGAAAAATAAATCTTTATAGAAAAATAGAAAGAAAAGTATAACATAGTGAAAATTAACTAGTTATATAAATTTTTTAGGAAATATCAATGTATCATTGCCCTGTTTCTCATAGCTGAAGAAGGAAAAAAGATGAAAACCTTGAATTAAAATAATGGATGCCTCGACTTGTAAACATGCATTTCGATTTAAGTATAGAAGCAAAACATTTTAAAAATTTCAGTGAGAATAACAAAATGAAATTAACGAACAGAATCATTTCTACTTATAACAGAAAAGTTATGGAAATAATTATGCAGTAAGTTCATCAAACATGTAGTTCTAGAATATGAAACTAGTTGACCCTACATCCTCTATACTATGGTTTTTTATTCCTTAATGAATTCTAAGCAGTATCATCTCCAACATCATGTTGATTTTGTTTCTTTTTCATTCTTCTGAGATTTCCTGTGGGAAAGAGAAAACATCTAAATCACATTGGTATGTTGGTTCATCAGATATTAACAGAAGGCAATGACTCCTACTAACTTAGGTCATGTGTATGGCATTTATAATAGGTAAACTTGTGTTCTCATAGCATGCAACCATGGAAAGTTAAATCCAAAGAGAGAGTTTTGGTTGCGTAGGTCCCTTATTACAAGATATCCTATGCCTTTTCTGTTGTTTACATTAATGTTGTAATCACACGAAGGCTACATCTCCTCTTACATGGTTACTATGTCATCTACATCTCAACCTTCTATCCAATCATAGCCATAATCCACATGCCATAAATAGCAATCTAAGTTTCCCTACCAAATCAGTTCCAACACACAATGGGTGCAGTGTTCTTGGTTTTGGCTTTAGCTAGTCTTACCAACCCTCTACCCACAATCATTGCCCAAACACCAACACCCTCCAAGTTTCAACCTTCAACATTGCCAAACACAACTCCATCTGCACCATCAGTGGCTAAACAACAAGAAGCATCTTCTCCAACTTCAACTAGCAAGCCAACACCAGCAACCACATCTTCACCCTCCAAATTGCCAAATGCAGCTTCCCCCTTTTCTGCTACAAAGCCTCCCATTGTCATAGCAACCCCTCTTCCCTCAAGGAAACCACCACCAGCAACAACCTCTCCCACTTCTAGTAAATCACCACTTCCCAAAGTTTCATCTCCAACTTCATCTGCACCGGTGAAATCACCACTTCCTAAGGTTTCATCTCCAAAATCATCTGTTCCTGTGAGATCACCAGTTCCAAAAGCTACATCTCCAACATCTGCTCCTGTGAAATTACCAGATCCCAAGCCTTTACCCCCAATCTCCTCTCCAGTGAAGCCACCAGTTCCCAAAACAACACCTCCAAAGATAGCTCCTTTGAAACCACCCGTTCCAAAAACAACACCCCCAAAAATAGCACCAGTGAAACCACCTGTTCCCAAGATTACACCAGCATCAAGTCCGAAACCCCCATCCCCCAAAATCCCACCACCACAACCACCCAAAAAAGCTCCTATTTCACCACCACAACCACCCAAAAAAGCCCCTATTTCACCACCACCACTGCCATTATTGCCTACTCCAAAAGTATCCCCAACACCGGCCGAAGCACCAACAGCGCCAGCACCAGCCAAAAAGGCACCAGCACCAGCACCTGCACACAAAAAGAAAGCGCCAAAACCATCACCTGTTCCTTCACCACTAAGTAAGACGCCAACACCTGCACCAACGCCTTCGATTGAAACACCAACCCCAGCACCAGCACGCGAAGATGACACCCCAGAACCTCCTCCCCACAGGCACGGGAGAAGAAGACACAAACACAAGACACATCACTCGCAATCTCTGGCTCCAGCACCAACCATTATTCGGAGGAGTCCACCAGCACCACTTGTTCAAGATATCACCACAACCCAGCCAGAAGAGACGCCTGCACCGGCACCAAATCCCAATGCGGTAAATATATTGTCTTTCAACGCTCAAATTTGATTCACAATTGTACACTTTTCTAACGTAATAGTTTTGTAATCATGTTTTTCATTTTTGTTTACAGAATGGCGCGCAAGCATACAATAGGCAAGGGAACACATGGCCCAGTGTTGGAGTCGCCATTGCCATTTTGTTATCTGTCATCACATGACACTTTCAAAGTTTCATATGAAGAACATGGATTGGTGGTGTGTTTGCAGAACATATAAAATCAGTTAAATGTGTGAAACTGAATAAAGAATTATTATACCCATATATTTTTTTTACATTTTGTTCTTTCTGTGTTTAATTGTATTCTTTGCTAACATGTATAAATACGCTCTTTATCTTTTCTTACTATCATCTTAGTCCTTTGATTCATAGATTATGAATAATATTTTCATAATTTCTTTTTGTATAATTATAACTATTTTTCAATAGAAATTTCTAATTACTTTTGACAATACTAAATTTCTAGCTGTAACCTTTTAATTAACAACTATAATCAAAATTTTGTGAAAAGACTTGAAACATTATATTTGTAAGCTGTATTCTAAATAAAATAAAAATGACCAAGGATGTGATATAAGAATATAGGACATACGTATTATGCATAAAATTTATTATATATATATATATATAAGTGAAATGAAGAAAAAAAAAACGATTTTAATAACATCAGTGATGTAAAAAAACATGTCAAATATCTAAAGTTTATTTATCTATTTTAATAAAGATGTTGGGTGATTTAATCTTATTTTTACTTGGTAGGAGTTATAAAAAATAATTTTAAAAATAGAAATAATGCACAATCCCACACATGTGGCTCAAGTGCTCAAGTGTCTAGCATCATTGATCTTAAAATAGTTACCCCAACATAAGCCATGAAAATTAAGTAGAGCTCCCTCTTGAATGGATAACCATCAAACATACGAACATAACTTCTCTCATTACATTCCTCTCATTTCTGTGTTTCATCCAAAAAGAAAATGAAGAAAAACACCTCTCTTTCATTTTTCATCTTTTGAATTCATCAATCACCCAAACCACACACTCGATTGTATTCGGTTTTTGCATGCAAATTAGGTGATGCATGCTTATATTCTGCTGAGTGAGTGTTGGTAAGACTCAGGCAATGAATGTTTGAGGAAGCAAAGAAGCTAGATCGGTATATATATATATACATTGGGATTGAGTAGAAGAGGGAGTGATGGCAAAGGAAACTGCATTGGCGTTTGATGTAAACGAAACGAAACCTATAATATGCTACGCAGCCACCATGATAACATCAGAAGGGGTTTGGAATAAGCAAAACCCCTTGAACTATTCTCTGCCTCTCTTTCTCTTGCAATTAGTGTTAGTTCTCGTTGTCACCCGTCTATTTGTGTACGTACTCAAGCCCATTCGCCAGCCACGAGTTATTTCTGAACTCATGGTTAGTCCCTTTAACATTTTCTACTATGAATCCGGTAAAAGTTTTACATCATATGTGCTTAATGTTAAGTTGTTAATTACATGCATGCATGTGTGTGTGTAGGGAGGCATAATATTGGGTCCTTCGGTGCTTGGGAAAAACCAAACATTTTCTGATGCAGTTTTTCCTCAAAGAGGTGAGATCTTGCTTGAAACAATGGCAAACGTTGGCATCGTATATTTTATGTTCTTGGTGGGAGTGGGGATGGATGCAGCATCGTTGAGACGCATAGGGAGAAAAGCAGTGACCATAGCAGTTCTAGGCATGATCCTACCTTTCGCAGTTGGAGCTGTGTTCTCTGCGTATTTGATAAAATTCAACGGAGTAGCAGAAAGAAGCACCGCTAACATCCTATTCATTGGTTCAATTCTTTCTGTGGCAGCGTTTCCAGTTCTTGTGAGAATCCTTGCAGAGCTGAAATTCATCAACTCTGAGTTGGGAAGGATTGCTCTTTCATCTGCACTGGTTAATGATCTGCTTTCATGTCTGCTCTTGGTTCTTTCTGTTAATTTGGCACAGCGTAATACGCCTTCTATCACTCTGTTGCCGACTTTCTTGGCAAGTATAGGGTTTATTGTTTTTAATATTTTTGTGGTGAGACCTTTGATGTTGTGGATGGTGAGGAAAACCCCGGAGGGTGAAACCTTCAGTGATTTCTATATGTGCATAATATTAGCAGGTGTGATGCTCTCAGGTTTGATCACAGATGCTATTGGAACACATGCAGTTTTTGGAGCCTTTGTATTTGGTTTGACAATCCCACATGGACCTCTAGGGCTCTCTCTTGTGGAAAGGCTAGAGGACTTTATAACGTTGCTTTTGCTCCCTCTATTTTTCGCCTCCACTGGCCTAAAAACTGATCTTGGACTGCTCGATAACTTCCAAGAATGGGCAACTTTGGTCACTCTTGTTATTTTGGCTTGCGTTGGCAAAATCATTGGCACTGTGATCGCTGCACTCTATTATCAAATATCAGTTCGTGATGGAGCAGTCCTTGGTTTGCTCCTCAACACAAAAGGCGTTGTTGAAATTATTGTCATTAACATTGGCAAGGATCAAAAGGTACACCCACTTCTTCTACTACTGCTACTATTCCTATAATGTTTCTGGGATTGCTGTTGAATTCACTACAGGTTTTGACCAGCGAATCCTTTGCAACCTTGATGCTTATAAGCGTGCTAATGACAGCAATCATTGTACCTGGGATGTCACTTATATACAAACCAGTAAGGGGAGTGATACCTTACAAAAGAAGAACCATTCAATTGTCACAAAAGGAATCAGAGTTCAGAGTCCTAGTTTGTATCCACACTCCTCGAAATGTGCCCACAATGATTAACCTCCTTGACGCCACTAACCCTTCAAAGAAGTCCCCAATATGCATTTACATGGTCCATTTGACCGAACTCAGTGGCCATGCATCTGCATTAATCCTCGTTCAGCATCATACCTCCAAGGATTCAGACCATCCAGCCTGTAACAAGACTCAAGCTCAATCTGAACACATAGTCAATGCCTTTCGAAACTACGAGCTTCAAGCTTCCAACGTCTCAGTGCAGCCCTCGACAGTAATCTCCCCTTACTCCACCATGCACGAGGACGTATGCAACCTGGCTCAGGAAAAGCGTGTGGCCTTCATCATCGTCCCTTTCCACAAACATCAAACGGTTGATGGTGAAATGGAGCCCACCAACATGTCACACCGCAGTGTGAACATCAATATACTAAGCCAAGCACCTTGCTCCGTTGGGATTCTAGTGGATAGAGGCTTTAATACCAGCACCCATCTGGGTCCAGATCAACAAAAGTCTCACAATGTGGCAGTGTTGTTCTTTGGAGGGCCTGATGATAGAGAAGCCCTGAGCTATGCATGGAGGATGTCAGAAAATCCAGGGGTAAACCTTACTCTGATGCGTTTTGTTTATGCGGAAGAAGTATTGCATCAACATAGTGATCACAGCCCTGACGAAAGTACGGTACTGACAGTGAACACGGATAAGGACAATCAGAAAAAACTTGATGACAGGCTTATAAGTTGGTTTAGGACAAGCCGTGAGAATGATGCCTCAGTTGTTTATATGGAGAAAATGGTGAACAATGGAGAGCAGACAGTAGCAGCAATAAGGTCAATGGATGATGTTCACGACCTTTTCATAATTGGGAGAGGCGAAGAAATGAAATCACCACTCATAGCAGGACTCACTGATTGGAGTGAATGTCCTGAGTTAGGGGCAATTGGGGACTTGTTGGCTTCATCAGATTTTGCAGCCACTGCTTCTGTGTTGATAGTGCAACAATATCTTGGGGAAGGAATGGAAGAAGATATTTTGGAAACAGACCAGGATGAGCAGACATTAACACCATGATGACGATCACAAATGAAGAATATGTGAATCATGATAGCCTCCTTCTATGCCATCATTCAATGGATGACATATTCCTCATTCATTGGCATCATTCAAATATATATATGTATATATATATGTATGTATTGATATCCAGTGAAGTCCTACAATAAGAGAAAAGCTTCCACAAACAATTTAAAATTCGCTCAGTGTAAAATTATAGAGTATAAATTTGAGATAGTTCAGAGGTAGATATCCTTTTAAATCATAGAATACACTTATTAATAATATACAAATGTTAAACAACTGAAAATAATAACATTTTTATCATTATATATTTTTTAATACACATAATTATTGTGTTGTATGAGACTGAAATGATATCATCTTCCCAAGGTTAATAGTGGCAACGTACACTAAGACTTTCTCAGTTTCCTAAAACAAGGTTAATAGTTAATCAAAGATTAGATGAACAAGTCACGTTAACACAACCCAAAAGCACCAAGGAGGGGTCCTAACCTATGTAACCTAAGTTCATTTTAGTAAAAGCACACAAAGGTCATTTTGGTAAAAGCAAAAAACAGAACTATAAATGGTACCGTTGACGAAGTAAACTTTATACATTTAGTATAGTATTTATTATTGTCTTACATATATATTTGAGATGTGAGTATAGTGTCTTTGTAAACATTTCAACACTTTGAATCTAGAGGTACTCGGAACCAACATCTCAACCTCCAAAGTAGATAGGTCTAATAGAACTTGAATTGAAGAGAAGTTAGGGATGAATAACCGTTACATGTGACCATATTTTTCGTGTTTTAGGTTAATAAATCATAAAATAATTTAAAACTTCTTTTATAAAGTTAACATCAATTTACTCACCTTAAATATTAAGAAAAGTATATGAGAAAGCTTATCAATTTCTAAGAAATTGGTATATTATTTTAGAGTATCGATAGATGTACATGATCAAAATTGCATACATCAACTTGACATTATTTATTTAGAAGGTTGGCCATAATTATAGGGATTTTAGAAGGTTTTTAAATTGTTATTAAGTGATAATTAATTTCTCATATTACCACAAGGTTGGTGATGATTATAACTAGGAATTTTAAAAGGTTGTTTAATTATTATATAATGATTAGATGTGTTTTTTTTTTTTATCAACAAAATATAAATATATATATTTATATTAGAGCACTTGGGGTATTCCAACCCATTACAAAATTATGTACTTGTTTTTCAAATATATTGTCCCCATGATATAAGATAATACTTTATATTTGCAATCCAAAAACTTCTTTCCTATATATTCCAATCCTAACAATGGTATTTATAATTCTTTATATCAAATTAATTACAAAAGTTATCTTTCTACATAATGTATTTACTCTTCATTGTCCATTGTCTTGTGTTATTAATACCATGTAACCGAACATGGCCTTAGAAATTTGAATTTCTCTCACCAAATTCTTGCACTTCAAACCTCTTTCATGGGATGTTCTGCTCAATCACTATGTATTTGATTAGTTTTGTTTTAACCAGATTTTTCTCTTGGGTAAGCTTTCATTCTCTATTCATTTTCCTACAAAAACAATCATCTAGACTAAATCGTTTGAGATCTGTTAGTCCGGATTAATTATGTTCTTTATGTAATCTTCCATTATATTGTTTTATTATCTAAGTGTCTACTTACAGTTTTTGCAATGTAATTTGTTTAGGCATCTTATAGCAATATTTTAATACAATGCAAAGGACATAAGCATATGCATATTGGTTCAAATAAGAAGATAAATTACTATCATACTAATTTAACCAAAACACTAAACTAGTTTAACCAACATGTGAAAGTGCAAAATAGGTATAGAAGGTGTATAAGTTTATCATTTTCATTATTTTATATGGTTTAAATGTAAAATTCGTTTTAAAATAAAAATTACTTTTTTAATTATAAGTACTACTTGCTTATAAAATGTTCACGCATGATTTCATGTTAAGGGTATTCTTATTGGATTTGATGTAAGTAATGCTTAGTGAGGAAGTGATTTACTTTCAAATCCTATTATGTATGTTGGTTATGGCAAGCACATGGAAGATACAAAACCCATGAGAACCGAGTGTAACTAGTATACATATAAAATTTACACTCTATCCAAAATTTTAAATCAATAAATTTAAAAATCTTCATTTTTATATATTTATTTCATTTATTTTAATATAAAATTTAGATTCATACTTATATTCCAACCTTATGAAATATTAATTTTGTTAGGGTTGGATGCATGATATCCGAAATTGGGATAGTGTTTTCATAAACATGATAATGTTATTGTAAAAGGTTAACGTATCTGTATGTTATATATATATATATATATATATATATATATATATATATATATATATATATATAGGTTGATAAATTTGTTCTTGTTAAGTACAAGATTTTGGATTCAGAAATTCATCAAATTAAATGGGAAATATATAACACTTTTGCATTCTGCTTAGCAGTGTCTGGTTGTTTTAACAATTCAAAAACTCGTATCATTAATATTATTCGGCAAAGATCACAACACAAAGAAAGAAAGTAAAAAATAATATAATTTCTGCAAACCACACCACCGCTTAGAGTGAATCAATGTTCTTCATATAGGATTTTGAAAGTGTCATGTGATGACAGATAATAACAAAATGGCAATGGCGACTCCAACGCTTGGCCATGTATTCCCTTGCTTATAGTAGGCTTGCGCACCATTCTGTAAACAAAATGGAAAATATGAGATGAATGAGACGTGATTAAAAGTGTTTAGGACTTCAAATCTAAGAGTTGAAAGATAGTATATATTACCGCATTGGGACTTGGTGCTGGTGCAGGCGTCTCTTCTGAGTCGGTTGTGGTAATATCTTCAATTAGTGGTGCTGGGGGACTCCTCCGAATTATGGCTGGTGCTGGAGCCAGAGATTGCGAGTGATGTCTCCTGTGCTTGTGTCTGTGTCTTCTTCTCCTGTGTTTGTGGGGAGGAGGTTCTGGCGTGTCTTCTTCGGGTGCTGGTGCTGGGGTTGGTGTTTCAATCGAAGGCGTTGGTGCAGGTGTTGGGGTGCTACTTAATGGGGAAGGAACAGGTGATGGTTTTGGCGCTTTCTTTTTGTGTGCAGGTGCTGGTGCTGGTGCTTTTTTGGCTGGTGCTGGCGCTGTTGGTGCTTCGGCTGGTGTGGGGGATGCGGTTGGAGTAGGCAACAGTGGTGAGTCAGCTGGCGGTAATGGCAGTGGTGGAGGTGAAATAGGTGCTTCTTTGGGTGGGAGTTTTGGAGATGGGGATTTTGGACTTAATGCTGGTGTGATCTTGGGAACAGGTGGTTTTACAGGTGCTATTTTTGGAGGTGCTGTTTTGGGGACGGGTGGTTTCACCGGAGTGGCGGTTGGTGGTAAATCCTTGGGAACTGGTAATTTCGCAGGAGCAGATGATGGTGGTAAAGGCTTCGGATCAGGTAATTTTGCAGGAGCAGATGTTGGAGAAGTGTCTTTTGGAATTGGTGATTTCACAGGAGCAGATGTTGGAGATGTAGTTTTTGGAACTGGTAATTTCGCAGGAGCAGATGATGTTGGGGATATAGCTTTGGGGACTGGCGATTTCACGGGAGATGATGTTGGAGATGAAACCTTAGGAACCGGTGATTTCACAGGTGCAGATGATGTTGGAGATGAAACCTTGGGGAGTGGTGATTTCACAGGTGCGGATGATGTTGGAGATGAAACCTTAGGAATGGGTGATTTCGCTGGTGCAGATGATGTAGGAGATGAAACTTTGGGAACTGGTGATTTAGAAGAAGTGGGAGAAGTTGCGACTGGTGGTTTTATTGAGGGGAGAGGGGTTGCAATGACAATAGGTGGCTTGGTGACAGAAGTGGGGGAAGCTGCAGATGTGGTTGCTGGTGTTGGCTTGATAGTTGAAGTTGGAGAAGTTTCTGCTGGTGGTTTCTGTGAAATGGCAGGGGTTGCAGCCACAACAGGTGGTTGTTTGGCTACTGATGGTGCGATTGGAGTTGTTGTTGGCAATGTTGAAGGTGCATTTGGTGTTGCTGTAGGCAATGTTGAAGGTACATTCGGTGTTGTTGTTGGCAACGTTGAGGGTGCACTTGGTGTTGTAGAAGGCAATGCAGAGGGTGCATTTGAAGTTGGCCATGTAGAAGGTGTATTAGGGGTTGTAGTTGGCCATGTAGAAGGCGTATTAGGGGTTGTAGTTGGCCATGTATTTGGAGTCGTAGTTGGCCATGTAGAAGGTGTATTTGGAGTTGTAGTTGGCCATGTAGAAGGCGTATTTGGTGTTGTAGTTGGCCATGTTGAAGGTGTATTTGGGGTCGTAGTTGGCCATGTATTTGGGGTTGTAGTTTGCCATGTAGAAGGTGTATTTGGGGTTGTAGTTTGCCATGTAGAAGGTGTGTTTGGAGTTGTAGTTTGCCATGTAGAAGGTGTGTTTGGGGTTGTAGTTTCCCATGTAGAAGGGGTGTTTGGGGTTGTAGTTGGCCATGTATTTGGAGTTGTAGTTGGCCATGTAGAAGGGGTGTTTGGGGTTGTAGTTTGCCATGTAGAAGGTGTATTAGGGGTTGTAGTTTGCCATGTGGAAGGTGTATTTGGGGTTGTAGTTTCCCATGTAGAAGGTGTGTTTGGAGTTGTAGTTGGCCATGTAGAAGGTGTATTTGGGGTTGTAGTTTGCCATGTAGAAGGTGTATTAGGGGTTGTACTTTGCCATGTGGAAGGTGTGTTTGGGGTTGTAGTTGGCCATGTAGAAGGTGTATTTGGGGTTGTTGTTTGCCATGTAGAAGGTGTATTTGGAGTGGTAGTTGGCCATGTAGAAGGTGTATTTGGGGTTGCAGGTTGCCAATTGGAAGGGGTACCTTCTGGTGCTTGGGCATTGATTGTGGCTAGCGGATGGCTGAGGCTAGCGAAAAGCAGTACCCAGAACACCACAGCCATGGTTGAAGATGGTTTGAAAGTGAAAATTAGGTTGTTATTTATAGAGGCGTTAGAAGGTTGAGACGTAAATGACATAGGATGTTATGTCATGCATTTTCGGACCTTGGAAATCAGAACTCTTTCTCTTTGGATATAAGTGGCCATGGTTGATAATACAATTTTACCTATTATATCTACATACAACCTATATAAGTAGTGGGTCGTAAGCTTCTGTTAAAATCTGATGAACCCCGTACCAATGTGATTGAGATGTTTTTTCTTTCCCACAAATTTTATAAAAAGGTAAGACTTAAGCTTTGTCCCAAAAGAAACCAGCTAAACTGGATGATAGGGAGTTCACAACCCTACTCAGTTCACAACGATGAAAAACCCTACTCACTTACTTTGCTTCAATATTATGTTAATTGTTGCAATAAAAAAATTGTTTACATGATATAAAGTGATAAAAATAGTTATCTATTATATCCAAATAACAGCACAACTGTTCGAATAGTCCAAATGAATTAAAAGTCTCACATCGAATAGAATCAACAAAGTTAAATTTTATATAAGAAAAAAGACCTATAACTACATTATCTTAAGATTTTTGGTTAAAAGTCATGTCAAATACCTTATATATATAAAACTAATATCATATACATAAAACCAAAATCTCTAACCGAAAGTTTTGGGTGAAAAATAATATTAAATACCTTATATGTATAAGATCAATGTTATATACATATAATGTTAATTTCTTAATGGTTATAACAAATGGCTATAAGACATATATCATAAAATATAATCCCAACACTAGCTTTCAAAAGGTAAAGTCATTTTGTTAGGAAAGAAAAAAGTTGTTAGATGAAAATAAAGCAGGAAACTCTTTGATGATGGTTGCACATATATTAACTTTGTTTGTGGAGACATATCATAGCCAAATATGAAACATCAAATTAAGTTTTGTAGTTTATGTTTGAAGCAGGCTTTATATCAAACCAAGTACAACATGTAACCAGTTATATGCGCGTAGCTTACGCATAACAACTGTTTAAAGCACTGATAAACAATAACAAAGTATCTGCCATATATTATTAGCTTAACTTGCCAAATTACCATTATATTATACTCATGCGCAAAGACGCAACCAGATTTATGCATTGTGGCTGCTGAATTTAAACAATTCGGATGGAAGATCAAAGTAGGAACTTATGGAGTTGTCTCCTTCATTTTCATGCATTCTTGCTTGTGAAACCAGGCAACTACGTTCAAACTTTTCCAAAGAGCTTGGCTTTGATAATGATAGCACAGGGTTCACTGCATGCATTTGGGTTTCTTCTTTTCTTGCTTTAACTGGCTTTGTTTTCCCAAACCCTGGAAGAGGCATGCAAAGTGCACTGCATTTGAATCCCTCTTCCCTAACCTTATAACTTTTTGGAATTTCTTGTAGCTTGTAGTTGTAGGTCGTGTTTCTGACCTCACTTGATGATGGTTCAAGGCTCTTAGTTTCTTCCTTCCTTGAAAATGCTCCACGCGATGAGTTGGTTGAATTTGGATGATTAATTGCCAAGAATTTGAAGGAAGGTTGAAGTAAAGGTAGAGTGTACAAACCAGAAGCATTTGAATGTGTGACAGAAGGTTTTCTCAGTGGCAGTGGATGCACAACGATCTGCTTCTCTTTTTGTAAACTCTTCTTGATCAAGCTTTTGGGCTTATCCATCATGTGATCAAGTTTCAAATTACAGTCACAATTGTGGTTTCTTCACGTTTTATAATATTGTAGACACTCCAAAAATCTTGATATCGTGGCTAACTATTTTTTAAAACTTTGACATTATGACCACACCACACCTTATGCATAGTTTGCAATGGGTGCAATTGCATACTTGGGCCTATTTTTTTTACTTTCATCCTTCCTTTATTTTTTAATGTGATTTACTATAAATTATTAATTATTGTACTAGTATTTCTTTTTTTAAAAATTTGAAAAAATCAATAACTCACATTAATTCACTTCAAGAAATAAAAATTAAAAGTCAAAAAATAATAATTATAGTATAGTTTTGTTATGTTATATCCACCAGAAATAAAATAAATTTGTAATATATAAACTAATGTAAATTTAATTAAATAATTATGGTTTAGTTAAATTTAAAATTTACTCTTATATTATAATTACGGTTAAAATCTATCCTAAAAAAAATTTGTGTGATTAGTATTAAATTATTTATAAGTAAACAGAAAGTAAGACATGGCTTTATTTTTTTTAGAAGTAGTTGACTTCCATGCCATAAACAATTGAGAAACCTATTGAAGATTCCAAGTTTTCCCTGCCGGCGTTTATATTTATGAAATTGTGATCGTGAAATATAACGTGCATGCACAACATCGCAAATTAGAGAACCCAGAAACATGACGGCATAAAATAAAATCTGTTGAATTGAAACTACATATAATCTAAGATCAATCAATAATGTATTAGCAAAATAATTAAGAGTTAAACCTTAAACAAAATGGAACCAACTCCTTCGGATTAACATGTTTTATACTTGATATAGAAACTGATAGATTCGCAATTCAAGAATGGTATTTGACTAACTGCAAATTTTCTCTCTATATATGAGAAAAAAAGAAGCTATTAATTATTGTGTGGGGTGAAATTAATTTGGTTAAAGATTTTCACGAAAGATATCGACCCCATGATACTATATAAATTTTCCTAGTTCAAAATTAATGGTAACTTCTTTTAACTCATTATGGTTGACTTTTTTAATCATATTAAGTTAATTGAAATACACCTATTCCCTAATATTAATAACATTGGATCAATTCTATGTTGGATGTCCACGAAAATTGTATCATCGTGGGCACTGCTGCAGGCCAGGCTTGACTTTCATTCAGCAAATTTTCAAACAGGTTATTGGCATATATATATATATATATATATATATATATATATATATATATATATAT
>Ga0214544_1001947_pt1 | contig 43474 bp, 19 predicted proteins | sample CNSS3metaG_FD_160074 | JGI IMG/M metagenome (GOLD analysis project Ga0214544, IMG submission 160074) | Root nodule microbial communities from cowpea collected in UCLA plant growth center, Los Angeles, California, USA - CNSS3 | ecosystem: Host-associated > Plants > Roots > Nodule | place: USA...
GAACAAAACTCCATTCCCAGGCAGAATTTGAAATCTCTTCCCACGTCATCAGCTTTGAACATTGGGTACTTATGCACTTCCTCCCCTTCACAGTCCACATCGCTTTGTAATTCATCTGTGCTATATGAAGCATCCATGTCATGATTTCCACCAAATTGGGGTGTTTCAAAACCACCAGCACTTGCACTAGTTGAACACTTCCTTTTTCTCCTACTCTTTCTCATATTGGACCACCTTTGAAGAACATCTGTTATGTTCCTGCGTGCTGTATCACTGCATCCAAATCCATCATCACTGGACCACATGTTCTTCCCCTCCCTTGTATCTCAGAAACCTTCCTTTAAAGGCCTCGAATTTCCCCATGTGGTAAAATGCAATAGAAAAACCCATCTCTGAAAAATTAAAGAAATAGAAACCCTAAATGCACGAAAATAAACACAAATCGCAACCAACAAAAACCATAGCTAAATCAGAATACAACAACTTACATGAATCAAATAAAACCAAAGAAAATGCGTCGCTCAAATGAATAAACCCATACCTTCGTCTTCACCACGAGATACAGCAAGAAATGCCCTTCGACAACAAGTTTTCCCACTTCGACTCAAGAACCACGCGAAACCCCCTTTCTCTGCAACCTAAAACCAATTTTTCTCCAGCGCTTTCAAGATTCTTCTCTCTCACGGTGGTCGTCGCTTTCAAGATTCTTTCTCCCCTTTCTGTTCGTGTTTTACTTAGGTTAAGTGATGCTCGTGTTTTTACTTAGGTAAAGTACTGCTCGTGTTTTACTTAGGTCAGAAACATTTGCCTTTCGCGTTTACTTCACTCATTCAACTTAAACGGTGCGGTTTGATATTTCATAAATTTTTAAAAAATATAAAATTAATGACACGTGTCAACATTTTATCTCAAGACGTGTCAACATCTCACATGCTGAGGTGGAACGCCGTTTGCCACTCACCATTTTTTGTAACGCCGTCCTAACGGAAGGACCAATAACACTCATTTCAAAACTATGAGGACCATACGGTGAGAAAATTTCGGTGAGGGACCATTTGCAATTTTTGGTGAAACTTCAGGGACCAAAAACATATTTAACCCTTTATTTTTTAAGTGTTCCACTAAGCCAATTTACAAAGTGTTCTAATGGTGAAAAAAGGGATAGAAAAAAGGTAACAGGTAGAGAAGAAAGATTGGCTGTAAATTGAGAGAAGAATATATGCGTATACTTTGAAAAAGAGTCAGATTATATATTTGTTTTTGAAATTTCATTTCATTATAAATTTAAATATTTCACAAAAGGAACAAACAATCTCTTTGTATTGTTTTAAACATGTCCTCTTTGGGAAATGTTGTCACAGACATGTCCTTAAATTTAGGAACAACATACATATGTATTGTTTTAAACATTATATTAATTATATTTCTTAAAGATATGGACCGAAAATGTTAATTTATTTATTTTAAATAAGTATAATAATAATAATAATAATAATTTTAAAGCCCAGTCACTTGTTTTCTTATTTTTAGAAATCTTTCTAGCTTTTTATTCTCTTATTTTCTGAACTTTCTCTTTCCTTCATAGTCATTGTTTTTTCTCCTCTAACTTAACTGAAAACCTTTCATGAAACATAGGCTGAATTTTGAGTCTTTGCTTCGTACTCCACAGATTAAACTGAATAGTTAATTTCTCAAAGTAAGTTGAATATTAAACATTCGTATCTCCCTTTTTTTATAGTTCGGTTGCATTGGTATCTTGGATTCTTTCTTTAGAGACTCATTTTTGTCCATGTGAAAGTTATTTAGTTTGTTAATGGAGTTGTGGTGCTCCTTCCATTAGGACTCTCTCCTCGCAAGTTCGCTTCAGTTTCGAAGTATGGAAAGATAGGGCTTTAAAACCTGTTTTAAGTGTCTTGCATGTTTTTGGTCTTCAATCATACTTAAAATGTTGGTTTGATGTTTGTGGTTGTGTTTTTTTTTTTTGTTATTGTTTGGAATTTTTTGTTTTTGTATGCTGAAATCAGTGAAAACCTAATATTCTAGCTTTAACGATAATTTTTACTTTAAGCGAGATCCGTCTAGCCCAAAGGAAGAATATAGCTTAAGCGAGAATAGAATAATTCCACTTTGTTCTTTGTTTGAATTTTAGCTTAAGCGGGTAATTTATAGCTTAAGCGATATCAGTCTAGCTTAAATGAGAATTACTGCAAAATTTTAATTCTTTATTTTAACTTGTGACTGAGTGAGTTAATGTTAAAAATATAATGTATGAAGCTATGCATGAATGATGTGACATTTTTTTCACATGTACTTACTTGATGTGTTTAGCTTGGAATGACAATTATTTTGAGATAACATGTGGAATGTTAATGATAAAAGAGTTTTAAGGTGAATTATTGGTAATGGTGTGGTTAGTGTATGCCTTGATATCAGAGATGTCTAGATAAGGAAGGTATTCTAAACTATAATAATCACTCACACTCATGTAGAGTAGAGTGGTTATGTGGTGAGAGTGGCAGGAGATCCTAATCTTGGAAGGTGTTTGAACCTGAGACATATTGGGATTTACCTTGTCATTGATTGGGTGATAACCCCTTGTGGCTAGACTCTACCGAGTTTAGAAATCAAAACAGATGCATGCTTCCTTAGAATTATATATCAGACACAAAATCCAGATATCAAGTCAAGAGTCAGTTGGGTGTTTCATTGAGTGAAAACTTTGTGAGTTAATATCAAGCGCATAATTCGGATATCAAGCACATTAATGTTTCTTTTCTCCATGTATGTGTTTATTGGGTGATGTGCTTATGTAACTCTATTTATGTATGAATGCTTAAATACACTAGTTTATCCTTCTTTCTTTCTGTATTTGTTTTCTTGTTGTGTTTTCCTTTTTTCAATGATCACCAAATATTAGTGTGAGCAGAGATGGAGATTCGTGGTGATCATCAAAACAATGAAGATGTTGTTGTGTAATTTAGGCGTGTTGGTTATTGCTCTTTTGAGCATCTTTTGAAAAATTGGTCTTATGTAATTTATTGTTTTGTTGAACAATCTTTTACCGATCTGTATTATGTTTTAAGACATTATTATGGTATTGTTATGTGCCCATGATATTTTTGTTTTAGGTGTATTTTGGAATTATTGTGATGGGTAAATTATGATATACTTTCAGCTATTTGCTTATTTTATTATGATATGTTAAAGTTTATTTATTAGAGTTATTCCATTAAATGAGATGTCACAATAATATTAACTATTAAATTAATAATAAATAATTAAATTTATCCAAATATTTTAAGTGTTCAGAACGCATTCCATTTTCAACAACGATTTGTATTTATAGTTAATGAAAACTTATTCATTATTTATTAATTATCGGATAACTTTCCATCTTTCTATATTTATTCTGATATAGTGTGTAAAAATTATGGACAACGGATAAATAATCGATTTATTATAATTATTATTTATGTGTTTTATTTTTAGTACAATTTTATTTTTACCTTTTTAATATAATAATTTTATTTAAACTCTATGAAAAATGATTACAGTTTAGTATACATTCAATTTTTATTAACTCTCACATAATTTTATTAAAAAATTAATATTAATATATATTTGATATTAAAAAATGTTAAATTTTAAACTTTATAAACAAAAGTACACTATAAAATGCTTTTTTGAATTATTCTTTTAATAAACACATTCAGGACAATTATTAAATATTAAATATGCATTTAATTACCTAAAGATATAATTACTGATTTGGTTTTCTAATTTTTTGGTTTAGTTTAATTTGGTATATTTATTATTTGTTGGTTCAATTTAGTATCCCAAGTATTTAAAAGAGTTCAATTTGATTCTATCCATTAAGTTGGAGTTAAAATTGTGTCGCTCCAAGACACGTGTCAAGCCATATAATTTTTTATTTTTTTTCTAAAAATTTATAAATTATCACGTGTCAGGTTATAGTCGTGCCACGTGGCGGTTTACAGTCATAACACGTGACAGTGGTAATAGTTGTTTTTAATTTAGTCTTCTATTTAAATTTTTTATTCAATTTAACACCTCAATTCTTTAAAATGATCCAATTTTGTCATTTTCAATTTGAAACCAAATTAGTAAATAAGTTTAATTATAACTTATATATACATGTTAAAATAATTGTTTTGAATTTATACATCAAATTACTACACCTAAATATTCAAATAATTTTATTTTTTACAAGTGTAAAAAAAATTAAGAGTAAAAAATTACAAAGATAAAAATATAAAAATAAAATACTCACCTTTATAAAATACTTATTACACCTCCAAATTCATTAATGATATTAAATTTGAAAATTTTCCTTCTAACAATGTCATTACTCATGATGGTTAATTCAAGTTAGACAAATTTCCAAGGAGACGTAACTTTGTTATTTATAAAACTTATATTTAAGATTTTAACTTTGTTTAAATATTAGGTATTTTTTTTAACGATTATTATTATGAATTGTTAAACAGGTCAACATCAAAAAATTTAAAAAACTTATGATGCATTCAAACAACAACATTAATATCAAGTGTAAACATTTTTTTGAGGGGACGACGCTGTCCCCTGTTCAGAAGGCAAAGCAGTAACGCATAGACAGACAGCATGCACGAGTTTATAAAAAGTAACCTAAAGTTCTAATTATGATGCTTCAACGATCATCGTATTCATAGTAATTGTAGGTGAGTGTTTTTCTTCATAAAATTCTTTCGGTTAAAAACAATTATGTTAGTTTTAAAAATCAATAATTATAAGATATGAATCTTTATGCAGGTGCAGGAGGCCTATGGCACAGTAGCAGAATTCACAACTGAAATTTAATTAAAAGCGTGTGAAGTTGTGTGATACCAACAATGTTTTGGTTGCATTGCATCCTCTTTTCTGCATTTTTGTTTGTTGTCACATTCGAACTCATAGTTAGGAATTCAAGTGTGAGTTTAAGTAGAGTACTATATAAGAATAAAGACCCATAGTGTCTTATGTGGTTAAGCTTAGATCTTATTGGTGTTGTTCTATTTCTCCCCGGTGAAATCTCCTTAGTAAAATCTGACACTCATGTATTTGCTTCATCACTCAGAATCTGTTGGCACTGAGCATGGACCATGGCATCGTAATGCTGAATTCGACAGAAAAATAATTGGCTTAGGTCTGCAAAGTGAGGCCCATTGTATTCATAGTGGTCCTCATAGGCCCATTGTATTTCTGGGTTTCTGATTATGGACTTCGCCGGGTACACATTTCAACAAACTAAATCATACCATTACTCCATATAACTCTTCCACTTGATAGCGATATCTTTCGCCCACCAATTATAACTTTTTTTCTGGATATCGTTTTATCAAGTATAACAAATTTTAAGAAAAAGTTTTTCTCTCACTTTTAATCTTTTAGTAACAAAACACGGGCACCGACGTTTCTATCTTACGATCTTTAGAAATTCAAGTGTGAATAGTCTTATATTAGTTAAAAATAAAAAAGCAAAATATTATATAAAGATAAAAATCCATAATTCATTAATTTAAAATTTTAGTTGAAAATAGTATCAATGTTTTATGTGATTAGACTCAGATTTTATTGGTGTTTGTTCTAAAAAAACACCCTCTACAGAACTAACAACCATTACTTCTTATATTTCATTATTTTCTAAGATCAAACTGTTGATGAAAGACTCAAATAAAGATCAAAAGCAAACCGATGAAGGATGTGATATGAGTAAATAATGAAGTTTCCACTATGAATATTTGAATCTAATTAACGAAGTAGTTGTGTACAAAAATGTGGGAGTTGGATTCTTTTATTTGTGTTGTGATGGTACTGGTAATTTGTGTATACCATAACAAAACGATTAATAGATAAATAATATTATTGAGAAATTAGTCCAACTTATATAAAAAATTGGATTTTTTTAACTTAAAATATAAAAACAATAAAGTATTTTTTTTATATGATATTCAATTTTTTTATATCTATTCGGTATAAAATTTAAACTCATGGTTAAATTCTCAACATTCCATAATTTTAAATAATTCCAAATATTGTAGTGCAAACACAAATAATCTACCATTCCCTCCTCGTAAATAGTACCTCAACTCATACACATTCTAAGCCCAAAAACTTCCCCATATCGCAAAACTATTATGAAGTCCTTTTTATATTATACTTATCTCCTCAAATTTAAGACAGTTAAAATATGAGAAAGATTCAACAACTTTTAATTTACAAACAATCTCTAAAAGAACAGTTGAATATAATAATATTTTTGTGTTTCAATAATTCATTTAAGTAAAAACAATTTGAAAGAGTTCATAAGCTCACATTTTTGTTATATATATTTATTGAAGAAGTCGTATGATTTTATCAAGAGAGTTTGAAAAAAATAAAAAGTAAAACAGTAAAAATGTATATTATGCTAATAAATAATTAAATAAATAACAGAATAGTTTACTATGAAGTTATCGAAATATAGTTTGAAAGTGTGAGTAAATTGTCAGTGATCAGTTGGAGAAAGGTAAAAAAATGACGTCAAGTCAACGTACCTAATAAGTAAATAACATAACACTTATTTTCTGCGCATGAAAATATCTAAATAAAAATTTAATTTACCTAACCAAATAAAATTATACATGTTGAATAAAAAATGGTTCTTTTCTTACAACTTTATTAAAAACGAGAATCAATAATATATGAAAAATAAAAAATAAAGGTCAAACAATGAATTAGTCTAATAACCTGCTGTAATTAATTATATATTATATGTGTAAGATATTGAAACTAAAATAAAAATGTACAATTTGAATAATTAAAATTTTTGAATCGTGTATTTTTAAAGATACGAAGAAATTAAAAGATTATTATAATTTAAATCATCAATATTAACAAATTAGTTTAGTTATTGATTATTAATGAATTAATTTAGTATATAAATGTAATTATATTTTAATTTATACAATTAAATATAATAATTAATAAGGGAAAATCTAAAATATTTACTTACTTAATTATGATAATTAATATAACATAATTAATTAACTAAGTATTTTATATTTTTATTTATTGATTAATATATTTAATTAAATGGAAAGAAAATATACAAAATCAAAATAATTATTCGTTTTAATATAATAAATGTAAGACCCATTTCTCTTTTAAAAAGGTTTGTGTTGGTTTTATTAAATGGTTCAGGATCTATCCACTTGTGTTTTAGTATGTTTTTTTATTGAATTGTAGAATTATAGTTTGTTCTTGTTTCAAGTTTGGGAATTTCCTTTTTAGCATGGAGATTTTTTTTAATTGGTAGTTTAATTCCATGTATTGATAAGAAAAATTTAGTTTTCAAATTGTTAATTGTTACGGAAGAGATGTTCTTGTTCAAAGAATTTATGGTTGTCTATTTTAAGAGAAATATATGTACATGTATTGAATTTGGTGGGTTATAGTGACATGTTGAAAGTAGATGCATGTGAGATTAAGTTGCGGGTCTTGGAGAAATATGGTTCTTGAGTTGAATGAAAATGAAACTCTTTTATTTTGGCAGGTGATGTAGAATATGGTACAAGGTTCGACTTTGGAGTTGTAACCATGTTTGAATTGAGGATTTGATATTACTTAGCTAAGGTTTTTCTTTTACTTATTTATAGACTTGGTAAATGTAGAGTTTAGGTAATTTAGAATGCAATTGGAATGAGAGATATTGATTGTTGCAATTGTTCAGTTTGGTATCATCTATAAACCCCTTTGAAATGAGTTTGAGAAGATAAAAGTGCAAGATACCAAATTGTGAAGTGGAACAAATCAAAATCTCACAACCAAGAAGCATATGGTGTGGCGCTACCCATTTTTCTACACTGCACACTTTTCATAAAATGAAGGTTTCGACTTCATTAACCGTTGGATCAAGCTTAAATTTTAAAAGTCAATCCTAGACTCAAGTTCTTTGCTTTGACCGTTCGGATCTTGAATCGGAAGTATGTAGTGAGAACAGCTTTTATCACAAGATCCCTGTAGTTTTGATTATTGACAACATTGACCTTTGTTGCTTGTTTGGTGCATAACTTTCTCTATAGTTATTCAATTAAGTTGGTTCTTTTTGCACTTGGTTATTGATTCAATTATTTTTAATTTGAATGTAAATACAAATTTTTTGGAGCTTTACACAAGCTGCAGTTTCATTTCTAAAATCTCAAATTGTTTGCATAATGTGTTGTTAAGTTGGATTGGATAAAAATTATAATAATTAATTATTTTCCAAGAGAGACATATGTTCAATGGTTTTTAATGTGTGTTTTCAAATGTTTGTGTGAGAATATAGGAGATTCCATGGAGGAAATGTTATTTGATTTAATTAGTAGTGTGTTCATTGATGTAAGGGGTAAGTACGGAAGGTTTATCCTGATACTTTAATGTTCATTCAAGATTCATGTAGAGTGGAATGAGTCATGTGGTGAGAGGGACAGGAGGTCTTGTCTTTAAGAACAGCCCCAGGGTTCTTATGACGGTTAAAGAGACTAACCTTGTGTGGTAGAGTAAAATCCATTAACAATGACTCAACATGTAGTAGAGTTCACTATAAGTGCAAAAACCACCAAGAATCATACATCAATGTCTAGATCTAGATAATTGAGTCTAGAGTGTTATCTTGTGTGATAGGATAGTTGGATAGTTGATATTGCTTAGCTTGGTGTAATTGGTGCGTTTATGCAATTCTTTTGAGTATCATCTTTCAGTTTTTGCTCTTTGGAGCACCATTTTGAAGAACAATTTTAATTGTAATTATTTGTTTTGTTGAGCAATTTTTTTGCCAAACTATTTCATGTTTAAGTTCTCTTTATAACATTGTTTTATGCCTTGATTTTCTTTTATTCAGTATATTATAAATAATTGTAATAGCTACTTTTCTATACTACCCGTCTAGTGCTCTAATTATTTATAATTATGTTATGCTTTATTTATTAGAATTATTCTACTAAATGATGTCACAATAAATAATTTCATTAATTTTTAAGGTTAATCAAATATCAACATTAATACTATTTTTAATAAATATATACGATAATTATTAAAAAATAAATAAATACTTAGCAGTATATTGAATACACTCAATTATATTAAATATTAACGAAGTTCAAATGCAACAATATAATTAAAATTGTTATACTAAAATTTTAATGATTTATTATAATAAAAACAAAATATATTAATACTGGTTCTACTAAATCTACTATTTTTATCACATATCATGTATAATAAATCTACCAGCTCCATGTATTTGTTAGGAGTTAGAAATGTAGTAAATTTAATTTATTTTAATACCACGAATAAACATATATAAACTGATATTTTTCAGGTGAATGTTATGACATGAACAGGTGGATGTAATTAAAACTCAAACATGTAAATTTATTTATGATATTAAAAACGAAAATTTTCCAATAACACATGTTTGTATGGAAAGTATTTTGCCCTAACAGGTATGAAGCTACCCCTGGTTTATTATTTGTATCAGGGTTTAAATTTGTAGAGATTGAAGAATAAAATTGTGGAGTTTTTTGTTTTTATCCTTTTTCAAAAAGCAGACTAAAAGCCAGGAAAGAAAAGAAGAGCAGACACATGATCTGTCTTTTAGCAGAGAAATTATTACTATTATTAATTATTATTATTAAACAGAGGAGGCAGAGCACCTGATGATAAAATAATAGCAAATGTTAACGGCACAGCACTTTCCGTGGCGTGAGAAGTAATGCAATATTTGGCCATAAATGGAAGAATCTTCCTTCTGCAGTGAGACAACAATGACGAAGCTTTCAACCTTCCCACCCTAACCGTAACTCATGCATTCTCTTTCTCTTTGCCAGCTCCTTTTTCCACATTTTAAATAAAATTATTAGATGGAAATCAAAACTTTAATTAATACAAACAAAACATATATAAGAAACCAGACACCTTCTGCATCTCGCAGGAAGAACTGCAAGAATTTGTTTGGCGAAAAATAAAGGTATGGTGATGATAACGAAGCCATAACTGAGAAGGGTGAAGAAGAAAGATTACGACGTGACATAGAAAACAACACGGTACATCTCAAAATCTTCCCTCGCCCCGAGGAGAGATCCAATGCTTCAATACCTGCTGCATCAAATGCTATTCAAGTAAACAGGAACAAAGAAAACACAGTTGGACCATGTTACCTTCTTCTTCACAGTAGTCTTCTTGTGTCTTGTGTTATCCCTTTCTTACGTATTCAATTTTGCTTTTTATTTCTTCGTAAAAAACTCTTATCGTGTTTTTCTTATATTTAATGTTCTTTTGAGTTTAACCTAGAGAAACACAGATTTCCTGCTATTTACATATGAAGTAAATAAACAGTCACTTTACATGATTTTCTTTCAGAAATGTATAAAAAGAAAAATTACTTTTTAATAACTTAAGATATTAGAAATCCTGAAGAAAAAAAATTCCAACTATGATGATATGTTTTTATGTTTTCTTCGTATGTGTTGTATGTGACATCAATGTCCTGTGACGGAAGTTAAGTATCTCGGGTTACAATCAAATCATGACGTTTGGACGGTTACACTCTTAAATAAAAAAAATTGTGTTCTGATTATTGACTATAAATTTTGGCTTAGTGGTAACTGCTTAATTCTAACAATTGGTATCAAAATTTGATTCCTGGACACCTATCATTACAATAAACCTCTTGTTGGATGGGTGCAAATAAAGTTATGTATGAGTGTAACTTCAAAAGTATATCTCAAAGTACATAACAAAGAATAACACTATATGATGTGGGTGAAAAGTATGCACCTCAAACAGAAAAGAAACATCACCCTATCTAAATTTCACCCAAATCCTAATCCACTATTAGAGATAGACTGTTCCTATCAATTTAGAGATAAGGTTTGACCAAAATCTAAAACCTTAGCATATAGTCACAACCATCCTTAGCATATGGTCACAATCATCATTCAACGTAGCATGGATGTGGGACATATGAAGAGGAAGAAACTACCTCCTAATCACAAAACCAACACGACAAGTGCATCGGTCACAATCTAACAAGTAATGAGTATTTTATTGTTTTTTCTCAATTGACTTTTGCAACACATGACAACTCAATTAAACAACAAATAAAACAAAAATACAATAGAAACTTTTGTTTTTTGTATTTTATCAAACAGTTGGTGTGCAACTATAATTTAACATAGTGTATTTACGATTTGTCAAGACTATACTTTATCTACTTCACTCTCATACATCATCAATCATCTCAATTCCATATTCATGTTAAATCAACCCACAATATCCTATCTCTAGTGAATTTGAGTATATGATAACTCATTAAATTTCAATCCCTTGAATATCTAAAAAGTTAAATTATGTATTAATTTTAAGAGTCTAAAATTTTGATGAATCATACAAGTATCCATTAGATATTTAATTTCAAATATAGTTTCTAAAAATATTTTTCAACATTTTAAGAATCACAAATCAAGTATGAAAACAATTCCTATCAAACATTAAACATAAAAATTAAATACTAACTTGAATTGGTAATATATATATATATATATATATATATATATATATATATATATATATATATATATAATAAGTTATAAGATTAAGTAATGACTTCATGCATATGATATTTGATTTACAAAATTATCGGTTATTGTGCTTACAATATATCTTGTTACTAATTTAATGATTTGTAAAAGAAATCAAAATACTAAATTTTGATCTAACCCAAATAGTTTTATCCAGACCATTTGAAAGATAATGAAAAAAAATTAAACAATTGAATCCGATTATTTATCTATTTATCGACAAACACCTATATACACACATTTGTTGAATTTCCATCACACGCCAAACTATACATGCTCAAAGGAACGTTCGTATGAAACAATTAACTATCACTGAGACAATTTTTCCATTCCATCTTGTATTATTTCCGTGATCAAACATACTACACCGATTTTTATTTGAAATAAAAAAAGAGAGCAAAATAACAGTATTTTTATTTTCATACTTTAAAAAATCCGGTTAAAATGATTTTAAGTTAACATTCTTCTCAAACCAATTAAAATAATGTTTTAGGTTGATTCGGAGAGGGAAAGATGATTTGAAGAGATTAGAGGACGAGGTGAATTTTTTGTGAAATTTAGAGTATTAATTATTATTGTAAGTATAATTTTAAAACGTATATTTTATATTATTATCATAATTATATAACATTTTGCGTAACTAATTTACATAATTTAAAAAAACATGTTTATGAATCGACTTCAACTAAAAAAATAATGGATGACATTATCACAATTTTACATGTACTATACTTAGGCGGTCGTGATTAATATGACTAACTGTCCGGTCTGAATCGTCTACGACTAGTTTTATCATAAAAAGAATAGATGGTTAGTTAACTGCACAAAATAATGACACATACATAACGACTATCACCGCCTACTTCAAAGAATAACACATAAGTAAAAGATGTCATCTCCAAACTTAGGAAATCATAGTGGGGCTTCGAGTGTCAGATCACAAGCATGAAACTTGGGCCTGACTCAGGCTCAGTCAAAGCCTGAATATTGGTCCAACATAATAAAGAAGGGACAACCTATAAAGGGGATAAAACATACTTAATATCTTTATAAATACATATGGACCCCAACAATTAAAGATACATTTTCATTAATTCACTAATATGTGATTTGACTTTTGAGAGACTTGTTGATTTGATCGTCGAAGTCCTTCTCACAAATAACTCCTAAAGTTATCCTAGTAGTCAACGATTGAAGTAAAATATGATTTGTGTTCATTGATATTCTGTTATTGTTTCCAAGAAACATTATACAAATAACTTTAAATATTTACATAGGAGAAAAAAAGAAAAAATAATAGAATTTCTTAGTTTTTTTTTCATATTCCTACGAATAAACACCTTAATTTTCTTTGAATTATTTATTTCTGGTCTCTATTTAATAAATACCTTTGTCTTTCTAAATAGTAAATACCCAAGCGAAAGAAATCCGTAATATTGAAATTGGTACAAAGAAAAAGTTTGTCATAAAGAGCTTTATGGTGCATCTACCCGTTGTAAATTTAGGAGGAATGCATAGTGTTTACCTTGAAAAGTGTGAGAAGGGAGTGAAAGTGACGAGTGTGGGAGTGGAAACAGAGCAAGGTTTGGTTTGGTTGGCTTGGACGGAGCGCAATGCTAGCGGACAAACCCAATTTATTCACCCAACACAAATTATTACAAACTGACGCCAACTCCCACGCCCATCAAACTTACCTTTTACCTTTTCCATTCCACATTTTGTATTCCTTCTGCTATCCAATTTAAACTTTTCATACACAATCTTAATCACTCTCTCACAAACATTACTTAATCATTTTCTAATTATTTCTTTTAAAGACAGTTAGGCCGTACAAAATATAACTAATTTCAAACATATTTTTTCCACAAAACATGTGATATAAACAAAGAGAGAGGGAGAGAGTAAAAAAAGTAAAAAAGAGTGTAAAAAAGAAGAGAAAAAATGAAAAAGATTGATTGTAATGTATAGTGAGAAAGAAGATTAGTTGCTAATAATGAAGACAGAAACATACGTGGCAGCTTAGGGTTCACCCCAACTCCTAAAAAAGCCCCCCCTACCCTTCCCCCATTTCCCCCCAACCCAACGCTGCCTGCCAACAACACTCTCTCACTCACTCACTCTCTCTCTTTCTCTCTCTACCTCTCTTAAATTCATGGTCCCACCCACCACCGGCTGCCGGAATCGGAGGCCATGAACGCCGGCGGAACCGCCACCTTCCGATCCATCCTCGACAAGCCCCTCAACCAGCTCACGGAGGATGACATTTCTCAGCTCACTCGCGAAGACTGTCGCAGATTCCTCAAAGAAAAAGGTCTCACTCTCTTTCTCTCTCCTCTTTTTTCCTCCATGATTTCCGGTACCTGAGAACCTCCATTTCCCTAACACATTATTATGCGACCATATTTTTTGTTTATTAAATGATGACATTAATCGGGATGCGGGTTAGTTTTTAATTTAACCTCAATAATCGTAGTTATTTACTTTATTAATAAAGAAATAAATAATTAATAAAACGGAGAAGACACGTGTTCGTACAGGGATGCGCAGGCCTTCATGGAACAAATCGCAGGCGATCCAACAGGTCATTTCCCTCAAAGCGCTTCTCGAACCTTCCGACGATGATTCCCCTCCTCCTCCTCCCCCCATGCACCACCAGCCTCATGCTCCTCAACCTCTAGTCAGTTTCTTTTCTTCTTCTTTCGCCTTTGCTTCTTCTTCACAATAAATGTCATCAATCGTTACTCCGTCACTGATTGTAGGCCAATTTGACTCAACCTCCGCCCAAGGCCCCTCCTCCTGAGGAACCCGCCTTTCTCGCCGCCGACGACATTCAGAAATCTGCCTCTTCTGGGGAAAAACCTACGGAGACTAATGACACCAACACCAACGCCAACTTTGCTAGCCCCAGGTTTGTTTTCTTTTTTCCTCTCTCCTTTCTTTATTATTTTCTTTTTTTTTTATGTTTGGGGGTGCGGAGTCTCGTCGAAGCCAGTTTCATCTTTTGATGATTTGTGGGAGAAAATAGTTGTTTTGAGATTCAGTCAAGTGAGGGTTGCGTGCTAGAGGGAGTGATACGAGGATTTGAGGTTCAGTGAAGGTTAGTTTTCAAGTGGATTTACTTTTGCTATCAAGTTCGAGAATTTACTCATTGTTTAGTTACTTTTTTTATTTTTCTGAGCCGGGAAATCATGCAAATGGTGGGTTTTTAGTATCCAGTGAATGTGAGAGGGACAAGTGGTGGAAAGCTGTTAGTGAAGTATTCTTAAAAGAACGTGAGTGCTTTTTGTGTGTCTAAACACTTTCTGTATGCCTTACGGGATCATGGGCTGGATCTTGCTGTCAGTGAGACTAGAAAAGGTTTTAGGTCATTGGACGTTTGGAATTTTATGGGATGTGTTGGGTAGCACTATGGATTTATCCAATTTCAGACCACCAGTCAGCGCAATTGAAGCATATAACCGCTATTGCCAAATCTAGATAATCACGCAACTCCAATGTTGTTTATTCTATATCTGCTACATTATATTTGTATTTAATGTTTAACTTTAATGTTTAATTGATGTTTTTTTGTTTTCCATTCATGTCTGACCTTATTCAATCTCGTCATTCTACTTAACTTAAAGTGTCCTATTTAGATATTGCACTAGATATCATGATTGAGTAGGAGACACGTTTTATCCAGATTAAATGTATGACAAATATCGAAAGGAGTAAGGCAAACTCTCTAGGTTTAAAATTGATTTTAGGTTTAACATCATCATTTCAAGATTCAAGAAGCACAGACATTTAAGACTGAAAACCGAAATTGTGGCCACGAAGTTATTGGAAATTGTATGTTTTGTGTCTAGGGAATCTCAGGAAATTTTACTCAGTTGCAGCAAGTTGTAATCATACCTAGCTGAAACTGAAAATAAAGCCAATGTTTCTTTTAAGTATTGTTCATTCTTGTTCTGAACATTACTTGTAATTGTAAACGTGGTCACAGAGGGTGTGCAACTAGTGGATCAATTGGCCAAATGACAATTTTCTATTGTGGTAAGGTGAATGTCTATGATGGAGTCTCACCTGATAAGGTTGGTAATGATTTATCCTCTTGCATACCTGGCCATAAATCCAATAAGGTTCCACCTTCCAATGCAACTGTATTTGGCTTTTGCAGGCACGAGCAATCATGCAGCTTGCTGCAAGTCCTGTCCAGTTTACTCAGGATGATCCTTTACATGGAAATGCACCAGTTTGGTCTTCTCCTTGCCATTTACCGTTGGATAAGGATGGCCTCATCCCTGTTGATACAGCAATCCTTCAGGTTGCTCAAGCAGGTAGCAAGTAGGTAGAAAGATTACTTAATTTTGCTTTGAACTATCAGTACTCAGATGTGCGAGGGAACGAATCTTCAGTGCCCGTTGCATAAAAAATCTAAAACTTTTCATTGAATGATTTCAGCTGATGATTTGATGCAGAAAATTGCTGTCACCTTTTTATTTTCTTGAATACCAGATTCAATTTATTTCTTGAAGGAGGATGAAGAGCCAAGTTACCTTTGTCTGAATATGGGAAAGAAATAAATAAATCATGAAATAGGATTCAAGCTACTAATTGCTTTTTATTGTACTATTTCATTTTCCATGTTTGTTGAGTTTTTCTTGCAATTGGTTGTTCCTTTTCTGTGCAAGCTGAGAAATAATTGGATGCCCAGTCATTACGACCAAATTCACTCTGGACGTAGATGTCCAAGCACATCTTTCTTTTACGTGCTTAAATAATGACAACTTGCATAACATCGAACTAGATGTTATGATCCACATATTACGTTGTTGTGGTTTTGGTAACTTTATAATTGGTGTTCTGAATTGGATTTTACAGATAAGATGGTGGAATATCCTCTGCAATACAGAGAGAAAGGGAGCATTACTCGTGATGCTGGTAGGTATAATTCGGTGGTTGGAATTTTTTCTGCTAGAACTTTCGTTGTTCTGTTGTGATAAATTTACAGAAAATTTGAAGTTTTTTTTTTTATAAACTACTGGGCTGAATCTTGACCGATGCTGCATCCTTGTTTTTTGGTATAACTGCAAGTTTTACATTGACTCTCAAGGGCCTAGCACAACCCTCTTTGAAACGGGCATGGGATTGGCTGTGAAAAACCCTGGCGGAGTTCTCGGGCTAAATAATACTCCTGAAGCTTTGATCTCTAGCCGTGTCAAATGTAATGTCATCCATATACCTGGCTACGCCTTTTGGAACAAGACTTTGTTGTTGTTGCTGCTACAGCCACTCCCCTTGTTGAATTTATATTGATACTGAATTCCCATTTTTTTTTTTTAATTTGACTTGGCAAGTTCACTTAGGTCCTTTCTTCTTTTTTTTTTTCCTTGGCATACATACTGAGTCACGATTATTTTGAATCAAGAAAATAAAAAACTCACCTACGTAGTTCCATTCAGTGGCTTTGTTTGATTCATATGCCCCATGAAAAAGTGAAGGCTTTTGTTGTTACGGGTAGTGTTGGACTTAGGTTGCAACTTTTCTACCTTAGTGTTGGATTTAAGCTCCACTTATGTTTGCTAGAACCTCTTGTATGTTTAAGTACCTTGTCTGCTGCTGTAAAATTGCTAGTTAATAAGCACCCAGTCAAAAGCTAGCTATCAAGCACGGAGAACCAAATGCTTTCCAACCAGCATCCCAAGCTATTCAATGTGGGACTTCACTACTCAAGTCTCTATCCCTTGTATTTAAAGAGTATTAGCAGTTATCATGTACAAATGGGTACTGGTATTGATACTATTCATCAATTATGTTTTTACCCTTTGGAAAGGTCCAATGACGAGATTGTGTGGAGATACTGGTGCTCATAATTGGCAGCAATTAAGTATCTAGGTAATGGGTACATGCTCCAATTAAGTTAACAGAACTTCTTGTTGCTTTTTGTGAATCTAAAAGCAATGAAATATAATGAAATCTTGAGTGTTTGATGTACCATATCAGTATGGGTTAAAAACATTGTAATACATTGTGACACTTACAATTCTTAAAACTTGGTATTCATAATATATGTATGTTTTTTCACAAGATATAGATGGTCAAGCAAGCAGAAAAGTGTCATTGCAGCGATATCGTGAAAAGCGTAAGGACAGGTATTTGCAGTGCTGAGCTGCCATTTGTTTTGACATCAATTCTAGTCCCTGTGCTACAAGTGTTTTTTTGGGTGATAGCCTGCTGAATTATCCTCTTAATCTGCCTTCTATGTTAGGGGAAGATTTAAAGGCAAGAAATTGACTGGAATAACTTCGTCTAACTTCGAGATGTATTTGAACCTTCCAGTGAAGGTCCATGCCTCAAATGGGAATTCAAGCCGTAGTAGCACTAGCTCTCCACCACAGCCTAGACTGCCTCTAGCTTCCAGTGGTTCAGCTGACAACCAACTCAAAGTTGCCCTTCCCATTGATCTCAATGACAAAGGTTAGTGTTGAAAATTTTCTTCAACTTCTAGTTGCAAGACAGTATATTTCTTTTATCTATCGAGAATGTGAAAATTTGACTTAAAGCCTTTAAAATTATATCAGAATTATAGTGATTGAAATAAATCAGATTGTCCTGTTTGCTACGTGAGATTTGCAAACCATCTAACAAGCAGGGGGAAATCTTTGTGTGGAGAGCTTCTATGAAAATCTTATAAACCTATGTTAACCTTTTGACTAGTTTACAAACTATAATATTGGTGATGGCTATTGAAATCTAAATGGTGAACCAAGATATGATAGAGCGTTAATGCTAGGTTGCCATTTTTTTCTCTCAATATTTTCTATTATAAATTTGTGTTGTCTGTCTTTGCAGATGTTCATGAATGCTAAAACTCGAACTAGATAGATTATGCAGAATTGGGACGCGTAGAGGATTGAAGTGAGATGATCGAAGTATAACTGAAGAGACGATAGCGTCTAGGAGCCTACTGCAAGAATTGACTACTCTCAGACCGGTCAATTTTAGTATCTTTTAACTGTTTTGCAAATTTCTGTTGTTTAGGATAGTGGAGTGCCCTGCTTACCATATCAATTTTGTAATATCAGCCATCTAATTTCGTCCTTCGGGAATTTCTTGTTACTGAAGTTTAAGGTTTTATTAGTAGTAATGTAGAGAGCCAAGGAGGAGCAGCCATTTTCCCAAGAATATATATATGACGTGTAAATTCACCTTGCTGCCTCGTTAAATGTTAATAGCTTTTGTGCAGATGCCAAAGTACCCTCCCTTCTCTCATGTTTACTTTGTAATTGCTGATTTTTTATTTTGTTTCAGGATGAATGTCTCTAGTAGTATCATTGATTTTTAAATGTTGTAGGATGTGTCATGCTCTAGCTCCATTCTCCTTTGTTCTCCATTTGGTAGACAGGAGAGAAAAAGGGGATGGAAGAGTGAAAGAAAAAAAAAGGAGGGAAAATAACGGTGGATTAATTGGAATACATGGGCAAGGCAGCGACAGTAAGATTTTGATCTGCGTGTAATAAAAATCAGTGAAATAATCTTGTACGGGTTACCTCTACGGTATACGTTACAAAAAAGAACAAAATAAAATACAAATTTTGAAAATAAAAATCATTTTAAATTTTTTGTCCAAATGAGGATCACTTTAAATATTATGAGGATTATCCACAATAAATACATACTACGAAAATGAAGATGAAAAAGATATTTAAATTATTTTAAATTTAATTTTGATAATACGATTGATTATATGTTTCATTATTAATATTTTTGTCAACATAATTAATAAGGTTGTTAATATAACAAATTATATTCCGATTTTTAAATTTTATACACTTTTTGTATTTTTTGTGAAAGACTTCATTTTACTAAATTTTTGTTTTCGTGTTTTTTCTCATTTTTATTTAACTAAACTCTATGTCTTTTCTTTCAGTTTTCTCTTTGTTATATCTTTATTCTTATTATATATTTATATATTATTATACATTTTTGTGACATAAAAACTGATAAATTCATTAGAAATTTAATGTTAGTTGAAAGATTTATATTGTTTAAATATAAGTAAGGTGATCAATATGACTCGTAAAGTTATTATATTTAGATGTTGAATTAAAAATAATACTTTACTCTTTGTGTATGAATTTATTCATGTCTCATTCTATCGAATTGGTGTTGAATTTCTACTACATTTCTCCTTGAAAAATCTCATATAACAGACAAAATTATATAAATGTCGGAGGAACTTATATTGTACGTAGTTATAAACAATTTTCTGCGCCAAGAAATGAGATTGAGTTAAAACGAAAGTGGAGTCGGTGGAATGCCCATAAAACAACATTCTGATAAAACGACGATGGTGATATTTTTTTCTCCTTGAAAACACCAGCCACTTGTAGGTGTGCGCGTCACATGACAGACGAAGAGTTGGTAAGAAAAAATAGAAAGAAGTAATATAATATGCGCCACAATAATATCGTGTGGTTTATAATTAATTTTTTCAGTGGCGTGATAAGTAATATATAGAGAGAATGAATGATAATCAGAGTAAGGAACAGGAGTGATTGAAACTTGAAAGTTATCATTCATGGCGATTGAGGTGAGTTCTTTCTTCTGTTCTGTGTATATGGATGAATGAAGTCTAGGTCTTGGTCTTGGAGGAGCTTCGTTATTAATAAGACATTCTGACATCACAGGCATGGTTGATGGACGATAGCAACGAAGATCCAAGGCTTCCTCACCGTCGCAATCCCAACGAATCAGTTTCATTGGACCAACTGGCAGGTCATCTCTCTCTCTCTCTCTCCCTCCAATCTCTCTTTGATTTTGCTTCATTGTGACGTTTTTTTGAGTTTTTGCAGAATTGGGGGTCTTGTACTGGAAGCTGAATCCAACTATCTACGAGAAAGATGAAGAGTTGAACAAAATTAGAGAAGCTAGGGGATACAACTACATGGTAATCTTTTATTTCAATTCCTTTGATTTTGTTTTCTGATTGATTCTTACCTATTCATTGATTAACGCCTGATAAGATTAGTATTAGAATTTCCAGGATGATATGAATTTGAACAAATATAGAGGATACAGAGAGTTGCTACAGTTTTCAGATAAATCCCAGACTTTGGCTCACATGTTTTTAACCCAATAATGGTATTAAGACAGTTCTCCCTCCAAATACCAAAACCCTTGAATTCCCAAAGTATTTTCTCTTATACAACTAAAGATTATCTTTTTTGCGGTCTTGAACTTAGAAGGCCTCAGTTTTTTTAATATAACGAGACTGTTTTTTTTTTTTATTATTATTATTCAGCATAAAGATTGTTACTTTAAAAAAAAAATTAAATAATGAGTTTTTAAATAGAAATTTTAGAACCGTAAAACTATTTTAAATGTTAGTTTCTTTTTTCTATTTGTAAGTGTTGAATTATACCAAACTGTTGTATTCTTTTCTAGATGTTCGTTACTTATGAGATATTATTGGTAATGCCTTGATTATTATTATTTTTATTAGAACGCGTTTATTAAAATTAGTATTAAATATATTTTTTTCTCTTAATTTTTAATAAACTTTGAAATTAGTCTATTTTAAAACTTTGAATCCATCGAATAAATTTAACAAAATCTTATTAAAAGAACTAAATTGAAAGATGAAATACGTGAATTTGGTCCATGTTGTATTTTATGAATTTTTAAGTTCTGACGAATAATTTTATTTTATTTTTGACAAGTTGATAATTTTCTTTAAAATAAGTTAAGTTTAAACATCTCACCTATCTTTTATGGAGTGCACTAAAAATGTATGATATAAACAACTTAAGTATTTATTTAAAAAGCTTTTAGCAAACGAGAGTTTAACTATAATTTTGATTGAGAAATTTATTACAATAGATTTAAAAAGAACTTGTAAGAAGCTTTAAGCTCGAACAAGATCATCATACGTGACCCCAAAGACTGGATAGACAAAACTTAGCAGTTACACTATATTGTTCTGAGACTGAATCCAATTTTCAGTACTTAGTAGCATATTTTCTGAGGCTAATGATGTTATTGTCTGTTTAGAGACCTGAGAATTTTGAGGTTAATTTATGAGTCCATTTCAATAATTTAAGATAAATAAGGTGCGATCTTGCAGCTAATTGCTAACCATTTGTTATGAATATTGTAGGTGATATTCTAAGTGCCGATAAAAGAAATCTTAAATATAAGTGTCTTATTTGGATGTGTTGTAGGACATGCTTGATTTATGCCCGGAAAAGGTAGAAAATTATGAAGAAAAGTTGAAGAATTTCTACACTGAGCACATTCACCAAGATGAAGAGATTCGCTATTGTTTGGAAGGAAGTGGGTACTTTGATGTGAGAGACAAGGAGGATCGTTGGATTCGCATTTTGATCAAGGCTGGTGATCTTATCATTTTACCTGCTGGAATTTATCATCGCTTCACCCTAGACCCCAGTAACTATGTCAAGGTATGAAAAGGCTTACGCTAACCAAAATCTCATACATATATATTCTATTGTTAAGGTTTCTTCTTTGGGATTATGTTGTCGTAAAGATTTTTCAAATATATCAAGATTCATGAATTTTCTCCGTTGGACTAATCATAGTTTTACTGTGTACATATTGCGTGCAGTTGATGAGGTTGTTTAAGGGAGAGCCAGTTTGGACAGCATATAATCGACCACAAGAAGATAATCCTTCTAGAAAGGAATACATTAAGGTCCTGAATGAAAAATTTGGAGTGCCACTTGCAGCTCATTAGGGTCCTGAAATCTCTAAATTCTATATAGCTTATAGTCTGTGATGTAAATGTTGGGATTTTATCCTATATCTGAACCTAAAACGAAGCATGAGATGAAACAGACTTAAGGGCTTATGATGTACGTTTACCTGCTACCAGTTTGTCTTTGTGGAACTGCTATTACGTTCTGTAAACTCGTGTTTAGTGGTTTAAATCAAGTTTGTCTTTTTAACTATATTCTGACATGAGTTCGCATTAATTTGACAGACTTTAAGAAGAGTGTGATTCATTACTTAGTAGTGTTAGGAATCATGAAAGGTTAATGCTTTGAGGTTATGGGGAAAACATGTTTTGAAGTGTCTTGGCATTTGCATTGTGTTCCTTTTCTCTCTTATGAAAATATATGTGACAATGTCAAAAGTTAAATATGTGACATTGGAGATAAAATACTATGAAATCTGACATTTCCTTTGTATCCTCCAACAAATGGTGCAGTGTTTTATTTATTGCGTAGTTCCAGATACATATATGGCTGATTATTGAGGGTGATTAGGCTCTTGTCACAACCTTTTTGAAAACATGATCCATTGATATATATATTTAAAGATTTTACATTAAAGTTAAAGGAGGAAAAGTGTAAATGAATTCTATATATACAGTTGTTAAATTATAATTTTATATCATAATAAATTTTCGTATTAAATTTTTCTAGAATTAAAAAAATTATAAAATGAAGAAATTGTTAATATTTTAATATATTTCAAAAAATAACATTAGCTTTGATTTACATAAACTTATACTTATGTATTTTGATTTATATATAAACTTTCATATCTTTTTAAGAAAATTATTGATGTTTTTTTTCATATAATTTTTTGGTTGTAATGTAATTTAATTATGGATTTGATGTGATTTTTAAAATTTATCTTTTTTTTTTGTCTTTTCTTATTTTAATAAAATTTTCATGCGATGATAGTTATAGCCAGCACAAACATATTTGAATATATAAGAACTTTCAATCTTACAATAGATCTTGCATATATATTATGATAATAATAAAAAAATATAATAATGAAAGTAAAATTTAATATTTACCATTTAAATGATTTATTTTTATTTTTTTAATATATTGATTTTATTAACCTAATGTCAAAATATAGTTTATCATGCTTATTAATTAAATATAGTCACTAGGACGATTTCAAGGGATAGAAATGAATTAATAAAATGAATTATCCTTTTTTTTTCTAAACTAAGTAAACTATTGTAATAAATCAAAAGTTCCAACCTTTTCTTATATCATACCGAATACCATGCATACTATACTTTCTAATTAAATATCTGCTACCAAATGCTATTATAGCTTGTTTTCCATTCTTGGTGCTCAAAATAAAAGGAATCTTAAGAGTCCCCATGAGGCTATTGTGCATACAGTTTAAATGCACTGTATAAAAATAAAGTCACCATTCAAAATACACTTAATCTAATATATTACGAAAATACCAAAAGTACTGTGGGTATGGCTTAAAAAGTAACTGAGTAGAGATAGCATTCCATGTGAAAAATTTAATTTGATTCATAAAAATTGGAATTTTTTTAATTTAAAAAATAACTAACTAGTCAATTCCTCCAATCATGTTAATTTAATAAATTAGATGCAACAAAATAAAGCAATATGACAATTTAAAAATACCGACTCAATTTATCAAATTTTTGAAAACTGCAAAATAACCTACCTCGGTAATAAACTTTATTTTGTCACTCCTAATTATGATGTTAAGAATAAAAATACATTTTAGTTAGACGTTACAATTCTAATAATAAAGCCTACAATAATTTTATTTACTACGATAAATAGATAGAAGAAATAGTTAAATATATAATTTTTCAAAAGATAATGCTCTCAAAATGAAAAAGGAAAAATATCTATTATTTATTTACAAATATTGATCATTATTGACAGGTGTTGGTGGACATTTTGTAAATCATCCACATGCAAAGCGTTGTGACCCATAGTTGAAAGTATTCAAAATTAAGAATTGAGGTAATAAGAAGGATAATATTATTGAATTTCTCTGTTTGGTGATTAATGCATTATAGGCCAAGCCATTCACTAGCCATCTCTGCTCTCTCTGGTTCCTTCCACTAATGGCTACTTTCTCTGTGACAAACACCGCTTCACCATCTCCATGCCTTCTTCAACCACACCCCTCTTCATCTTCATCCTATCTACATGTATTTCTCTCCTTACCCGTGCTTCATGCTTCTGCTCTTTCTACTTCCTTGCTTTTTTGCTTTATGCTTAAAATTGTTGTGTGTCTATAATTTAGGTCTCACTGCCATATAATCGAAAATCTGGGGTTTCCGGGATGCTGGGACTCCGATCATTTCCCTTCAATTGGAGGAGGAGGTATTGGGTTTGCTATCTGAGCTTGTTTTTATTGTGATTTTTCAACTTGGTAGAAATTTGGGAATTGTTTCAACTTCTGGGGCGTGCTTGATTGGAGTGAAAGTGTGAAATTTCAATGCATCTAAAGTTTATTATAAGTATTAGCAAGTAAGTAACTTAGTTTCTTAAGCATTTTGTCAGGGTTCATTTCTTGACCATGTGCATGGATTGATAAAAAGCACTTCGGGAATCTCTACCTATTATTGAAAGGAATTACTCTCCAGCGATTTGTTGGAGATATTTTTGGTGCAAAAAAACAGTTTATTTTATGTTTTTATTTTTAATCTTACTATTTTTGTCTCCAAATGTAGCCCCTTATTGTTGTTGTGTTATATGATACTCTTATTGCTGAAGCTGTGAGTATGTTTGAATCTGAAAACAGGAGAACTTTAATGCGTGCAGTCAATCAAGATGCTGAAGAAGCAACTGTTGAAACTGATAGTCCAATTGATGTGCTTCGAAAAACGGATTCTTACCAAGTAAGACTAGGGGCATCTTTTCAATGTGTTTCTTGCCTTTCCGTTTCGTGTTGTCATATCTTGCAGGGATTAGTTTTTGAGCAAGTGTACATTTTGGAATTCCTAAGAGTAAAGATACATGTATCAGTAGAATGGTCTTCCAAATTCCAATTGTTTCACCACAGGTGTATACACGGCATCAGTTTGGTCTGTTGTTATCAGATTATTGCTCAGGCTGATCTTTGAAGAGTGAAACCAGTGGTATATAACTTTTATTTGAAGAAACGCATGTGATATAAGTAGAGGACCGGTGTGCTGTAGCCTATTTTTTTGAAGGATCAACATGGGTCCTCACTCTTTTTTTATCAAAAATAATTGTGAATTGTGACTCTGTAACTTGTGGGTGGTGTTGCTCTATTGATTTGACCAGCCTCTCTCCCCAAGTTTGGTAATGTATATTGTCCATGATTATGTAAATTTATGCTTCTTTTGTCTTGTTTAGAATTCACCCAATATTTAGTAGTTGGATACCAATTTGGCTATACCATGTAGGATGGAAGTAGAACTATTTCCACGGTGTGGGACACAAGTATTGAAGCCTGGTCTCAATTCGCCAGGAGAGTCTCTGGTGAGTGGGATGGATTTCGAGCAGACTTCAGTAATGAAGGAAAGGCAATTGAACTACCCGAGTCCGTGGTGCCTGAAGCATACCGAGAGTGGGAGGTTAAAGTATTCGATTGGCAGACTCAGTGCCCCACTCTTGCTGAACCAAAGGAACGTGTTCTTCAATATAAATCCATTCAGTTACTTCCAACCGTGGGATGCGAGGCTGATGCTGCTACACAGTACAGCGTGGACGAGAGGAAAGTGGGAGAAGGAATTAGTGGACTTACTGCCTTTGCTTACCAATCCAGTGGTTCTTATGTTGCTGTCTGGCAAAAGAAAGATAACTTACTAGAATTGGAGTGCTGCATGGTCAATCCTCAAGATTGTGAATCTCGGGTTAGGGTTATTCAGTTTGTCAATGTATTGAATAACACAGAGATGGTGCTACAGGGGATTAGAGTATTTCGTGAACAGTGGTACGGGCCATTCAGAAATGGTGATCAACTAGGAGGTTGTGCTATCCGTGATTCTGCCTTTGCTTCTACTGCACCCACGATTGCTTCTGATGTTGCTGGTATCTGGAAGGGATCTACTGCTGTCGCCAGTTTTAGCACTCCAAATACTGTGAGTGCAATGATCTCTTTTATTACCCTTTGTATTTTACAATCTGGATTTTCCTTGCTTATTGGATTCATTGGCATGATCTTTCTTTGTAATTACAGGGGATCCTTCAAGAGCTTTTTGATGAGAAAGTACAGGACTCTGTCAGAGATGGAGACAGCTATATATTACTTCCTAAGCAGCTGTGGTGTTCACTTAAACAAAGCAAGGAAGGTGAAACACTGAGTGAAGTGGGATGGCTTTTAGATCATGGACAGGCAATCACATCAAGTTGCTTATTCTCAAACACTGCAAAGCCACAGGCAAGTTAACAGTTTTGATAATGTTTTTATTTTGGTCTAATGATAGACTTTGATAGATATTGAGGATCCATAAGGTTCCATTCCACTCATAATATTTTAACTTCAGTTAATTTCAACGTGTGTGCAAAAGTGTATGTGCGAGTTGCTCTAGCTCTAATTTTGGTTTCCTAAATTTAAGAGTTGTGGTCCACATTTGGGTGTGGAAGAACCAACTCTAATAATGCTCGTTTGTGATTTATATTCATCTTTAATATCTAGTGGCAAGTCGGAGATGAACCTATTTACAGTAGAGAAAAAATAATGAAGGAATATATTAGTATGACTCTTCCAATCTCTCTCACTTTATCTCAATGTGAATTCTTTACATGTTTGCTGGATTCCCAACATTGAAAAACTGCACTTGGAAGTGTAACCTACAACAAAATGAATATATCGTATAACAAATTATATCAGTAGAGCAACAGTAACAACATAAAGGATGGGGTTGACTCTTTTAGAAGAACACTCTTTTATTGCATCAACATAGATAGTGAAAAAGCAGATGTTTAGCATATATTATTATGTGTCAGCATGAGATGTTTAAAATTTACGCCTATTCCTTCTTGTTTGTTGTGTGGTCGATCAATTTTTTTTTTTTTTCTACTTTAGCCTTATTTCTTCTAACATAGACATGCTCTTCATCTTTCGCAGGAAATATCATTAGCATTAGAAACTAGAGCTTTGGAATATGCATAGCAGGCTATATTGGCAACCCATTCTGATCCAAATTTCTCTACAAAAGACAGTACTATCCAAGGTGATTTATTCAAATATGAATAATGTTATAATTAAGAGTGAAAGATAGAAAAATAAAAACAAAGAAGAGAGAGTTTGTATAAGATTGTAATTATAAACTAAAAGTTTTCCGTATATATAATTTATATTTCATGGCAGATGTTTGATCATATGTACTATTTATATTTTTTAAAGAATGTTTCTTGAATTAGTATTAATTAATGTGTAGTTCCATTAAGTATATTTTGAAACATATTAAATGATAAACCATTTTTAATAATTAATATATTTAGATAGAATAAGTTGACCTGTAGAATGTATATAAAATTAGATGGAAAGGAAAGTATTCAAAAATTTATATGATTATTTATATACGATGTTAAAATTGAACCATCTTGTTCTGTAGAGAAAAAAAGAAATGTCTACGGTGTTTTCCCCCATTCAGTTTTCATTGATAAATTGTTCATAAAATAACGTTGTAAACAGTTGTTAATATTTTAAACACTTCTCCGACTTTGAAAGTTGAAATTATAAATAATAGTGTAATCGATTAGATTTATATATTACTTATCTTACTCATTTTTATTTAATATGAGATTTCTAAGTCACCTTGGACTTTTACCATATGAGCTTTGGAGTCTTAAAAGTATGTTTTGAATTGTAGGATCTCAGAAATTTATTTCATAAAAAACTTTCACCAGAAAGGAAGTTATAATGAAAGTATATTAGACTTTATATATTATGAGATGAAAATTATTTTTTTTCATTTTTTAATTTTTGTTTTCTAATTTTTGACGCTACTCTGTATGAATTATTAATTTTTTTATATATATTAATCAATAATTTATACTAAATAATGTCAAAAGAATTACGTCAGAAAATAAAAAGTGAAATAGAAAATAAAAGTCATTATGTACCGGATAGAAAAGTTCAAATTTTGTAGATATTCTATCATTTGGTTTGATAAGAAAAAAATAATGAATAAGATATCCAAAGAGAAAATTAAACTCTATTATTTTTGGATAACTAAAAACATTAATTTCATTTCAGATATAATAAAATAATCATTTTATGCGTATATATATATATATATATATATATATATATATATATATATATATATATATATAATATATTTTAAAAAAAAAAAAAAAATTAATATTTATATATATATATATATATATATATATATATATATATATATATATATATATATATATAACGGATTTGAAAAAATAATGAAAAAAGTATTCATAAATTATAAAATTTCATATTCATAAGGTCAATTTATTTTATTAAAAAAAACTTACAAATTCACGTTCTGAAAATATCTATTTAAAATTCCAGACACTCTTTTAATCTCACAATTCAAATTAATCTTTACTAAGTATGTCTATAGTGATCGTTATGTTAAGTATTGCTCTTTTTAAATCTGTAATAGAGAGTTGTTAATGTATATATGTTTTTTTTTTCTTTCATATTTTTGTAATTGATAAAAAGAAAAAAAAAACTTTTTTTCTTTATTTCTATTATTTATCGCAACGATAAGGTATGCAACATGTGTGGTGTGAAAGGAATTTTTGAAGACTTCTTTATTCGTTCATATTTTCAATCACGTTTCTACCATTGCTGACAAAGCTTTTTCGTTCATTTAATAATCAAATTATTATTTAATTATATTATTTTTTATTTTGAAAATTGAATTTTCATTAATTGTAAAAAAAATAAAACTTTTTTAGGAAATAAATAACAATCAAACTCCGTAATTTCTTTTAAGGATTACCGGTATAGTTACCATGTGATGTGATGCATGAGAAATAAAGTTTTTTATTACTTTAATTTTATTAATTACAAAACATTCAAATGCAAGTGAATGTGACTGTTTGCAGCAATGATAAAAAATAAAACCGAAAATAAAAAATGAGTGGAAGAGAAGTTGTAATGTAAATGATACGACGAAAGAATATAGATGGAGAAAAAAGCTCAATTATCTGAATTTCTCATAAATTCGTTCACAACAATGTAAAAAAACAAATATAGAAGTTAGAAAGTAAGCTAATAAAAATATACATATTAAAACCCAAAAACTATACCAAAATAAAAAAATAAAAAAAATACCAAAAGCGTAATTAGTATTTATTTATTTTTGTTAACAGTGTGATGCATAAATAAGCGCTATACCGCAAATCACAAATAAGTTAATGTTTTAGTATAGTGCTTGCAAATAAAGATATAATAATATACGAAAAATTATAAATGCAAAATAAAAATGTTATCTGAACCCTAAACCCTAGGACGTAATAACACGACTTTTTAAATTTTTTGTTTTAGAAGAATACTTTTCAACAAAAATTTCCTTTAGTCTTAAAAAGCATTCTGAGTACACTATATGCACGTGTTTTTAAAAGAAAACTGAAAAAACATGGACACGCTAAATTAAAAGCGATGTAGGTTTATTTGATATTTTTACTCTTAATTGAAAAAATACATTTATATATAACAATAGGATACACGTCTGTAAATATATTTTTTAATTTTATTCTTAAAATTGTGATAACTGTTATTTTAATGTGATATTATTCTGTATCATTATATTGTGTTTGAAAGAAATGAAATGAAGTCATATTGTTACCGGAATAGTTTTTTAATTGTATTAACTGTTTTGTATTACTACAAATAATTATTTGCCACATTGATAAATACAAAACACTTTTTTCCCACAACAAAAGGGTATTTTAGTAAAACCAAGATGCAATTGAAGGGTTTATAATTGGCGTGGGCATTAAGCATAGGTATGCAAAAATCCCATTGAAAAAACATTGCCTGGAACACACTGTAGCAGCAAAATCGTTACCATGGTTTCCTCTGACAAGGTAATCCTCCAACTCTCTTTTTATAACTTTTCAAAACCCTCAATTTTTAATCAGTAAATACTGCCTTTATCGTAAAGAAATACTCTGGTTTTCCTCTGCTTTGACGATTGAGCGCAGATTTAATCGTGAATGAGTATGTTAACAATCGTAGTCTGTTATTTGAATTCAGGTTTGGCCATTTGTTTCTCTATGTGGGTATTTTTAGTTTTCAAGAGGAATTAGTGATATTTTCATGATTTGTTACAAAAAAAATTGAGGAAAAAACAGGCGCCACGTGTTACCAACATAATTCCTAGGAATTTTGAAACAACCAGATTTATTTAATTTAAGTAATTAGAGGATGTTGTGAGAGGGTTTGGGTAATTTGCACAAACTCTTAAGGATGCTGTGTGTCAGGTGCGAAATAATGAACTCTTAATTGGTTGTTTACTTATTTTTCACCGTGCAAGGTGCAAGGATGAGCAGGTTTTATGTGGATCTGCGTAGGTAGTAGGTTGCTAAAATTGGATGCTAACTATCATTGTTCCTACTCGTAGATAACTTACTTTTTTGTCTCAATGTCTTATGCGATATTATAGCATTGGTGTGATGATATTTTTAGAGCCAACTGTTCTCTATTTGAAATGGTAATTGCTTTCTGATTACAATTATATTCTTAATAAGTTAGATGTGTAATAAATTTCTTCAATAGTCATAATACAAATGTATGAACAAGTTGAAACAACCGGGTAGAAAACATGATTCAGATAATTATCAGATTTGTTCTATGAAAACCAAACATGTAGTCGTTTTGAGTAATACATTTATTTTTTTAAGAAGTACAATACTTATAATGATCTTGGAGATACTCATAATACTGGAAAAGAAACGTGGAGAGACATAATCTAAGGATCTATATGAACTCAAAGAGAAAATTAGTTAATTGGGAAAAAAGGGTGCAATTCGGCTGTTTCTGTTACTTCTGTGGCTGTGTAGAGGTTGTATGAGTTCCCCATTCAAAAATATGGAGAGATCTTTTGAATCAAATGTTTTATTTTCACAGGATCCACGACAGGAAGTCCTTCAAGCATGGTACATGGATGATAGTGATGAAGATCAAAGGCTCCCCCACCACAAAGAACCCAAAGAGTTTGTGTCATTCGATCAACTTGCCGGTAAGTTTCTGTTGCATGTGTTTATTAAATTTATGTGCAGATTAAGAGCTTTACATTGGAATGATCTTTTGGTTTGTTTTAAATTGCAGAACTTGGAGTCCTTAGCTGGAAACTAGATGCTGATAACTATGAGACTGATCCAGAGCTGAAAAAGATTCGTGAAGAACGTGGTTACACTTACATGGTTTGTTATACTAATGTTTCCTTATAGTTGTTTAGAATTAACTTTCGTTCTACTCAATAAATAAACTCATGCAGAGAAATCAATAATATGCAAAAGAATCGCTATATTTTTTTTATATCAAACATTGTGCTTTTTGTATGCAAAATTTAACATTCTAAATTATTTTATTTCATGTTTAACATGTTTCATTTTGACATCCTGATTATGATTATGTTTTTTATGATTTAACCCGTTACACCTTTTCTTCAGGATGTTTGTGAGGTCTGTCCAGAAAAGTTGCCAAATTATGAACAGAAAATCAAAAGCTTCTTTGAAGAGCATCTTCACACTGATGAGGAAATCCGCTTTTGTGCTGCTGGAAGTGGTACAGACTAATTTTGAAGTTTACTTTGATTGATTTTCTTGCCTCCTCACCTACCCTGTTAAGTTGCTAAAATATACTGCTTTTGTTTAGGCTATTTTGATGTCAGGGATCGAAATGATGCTTGGATTCGCGTCTGGGTCAAGAAAGGAGGAATGATCATCTTACCTGCTGGAATTTATCATCGCTTTACCCTAGATGAGACCAACTACATTAAGGTATTGGTTGCATATTTACAAGAGAATTTGTACTTTTACTTTTCTGTTGCTAATGGAAAAGCACTATGTTGTTATACATCTTATACATCCATTCCTCTATCCCATTGTTTGCGAACTTGATGTTTTGAACTTGGTTATCAGAAGACTTTATAACATTGTCCTGTACTATTTGGAACGTTTTTGTGAGTCTATTTGTGTAAATAAATTTAAGGAAAGAGCACATGATTGCAAAAAAAAAAAAAATGTTTAGTTGCATTCGTGTATATATGTACTATTTGGAATGCTTTTTGGTTCTCAGAATACTTTATAACATTGTCCTGTACTATTTGGAACGCTTTTTGTGAGTCCGTTTGTGTATATAAATTTAAGGAAAGAGCACATGATTGCAAAAAAAAATTGTTTAGTTGCATTCTTGTAGATATGTTAAGATTAAGATGTAACTTGGATAATTATCAGTTAGTGCATAATGTCATGGCTGCTGGCCAGTACAATAAAATCACAGCAGCGTTTTTTTCATTACATGAATAGCTGCCACAATGTGGTTCAACAGCAGCCAACTAATGGAGGATAGATGTATAAACCTTTACCCCATTATATGTATATTATATACCTTACCCCAGGTAGCGAAGTGGTTAAACTCTTGTCTAGGTAACAAGCTAGTAACCATATCAGTATTCCATCATCTTATTTTTCTCTTAGCATTTCATTTTTATGTTCTCATTTCTCTTGTTGTTGATTGTAGCTAAAGTTAAAGGTTAATATATAAATAATGTGACAAACCGTGATATTTTTCTTTTTATTAATTATGAATATATCTTCTAGGATAATTTTTCAAAAGAATTTGCGTATCTAGTATAGGTGATGAAGTGTTTGTCTTCTTTCTGTCTATTATCTTTCATTATAGCATTCATCTATCTATCCACGATATCTAGGATTGAGGACTATGGCAACTTGAAATATGATATCTTACAAGCTTAATTTTGTAATTTTCCGGCAATTAATGTGCACTTTCAAGCTTTTATATGTTAATTTTTCTGAGTTTGGTGTACCTTTTAAAGGCTTCTTACTATTTTATGATCTGCAGGCACTGCGATTTTTCGTTGGTGAGCCAGTTTGGACTCCACACAATCGCCCAAATGACCATCTCCCTGCAAGGTATGACTTAATAAATTTAATAGTTAATGAAACAATCAGATGCTCTTTTGCCAAACCTCATAGTATAGTATGATTTCATTGCGCAGACAGCAATATCTACAAGATTTTGTGGAAAAGGATGTCGCTAACCAAGCTGTTAATGCTGCTGCCTAAAGATCTGGTTTACCTGATCTATGCAAGTTGGTGAAAAGGATTAAGACTTTTTGCTAAAGTAGTAAAGTTTGAAAAGGAACATAATATGGCTCTTTAAATAAAGGTTTCTGTCCTTTTATGTATCGGTTTGTGTGTTGGTGACCATTTAGCTTTGATGTATTAATGCGAGTGTTTTTCTTGCCTTTCACTGTATAAAGATTGCATTGTATTATTACAAGAATTTGGTACAGAATATGTTTTATGTATCATATGCTTGGCTGCATTGAAATTTTACAATATTAAAACATATAATTGGCAGAAATACCAGAATAAGAGAAAACTCAGAAATTGGCATGAAGAATCAGTCGTGGTGTTTGTAGTAGGTTTAATTAAATTACGAGTCTTATATAACAAATTCCGTTTATCATTTAATTAAGTTTGCTTGAATTTTATTTAATGGATCATGTCTAAGAAAATGTTTGGAACAATCACAATAAAAATTTGCTAATGAATCAAAAACAAAGAAAATGAAGCTACAGAGATTATAATTAGACGAGCTTCTAAATTTATTTTCTTATAACACCGATTTGAATTCAAGCAGTTCATCTATGCGTGTTATGGTCTTGAACGGTGGTCTTCGGGTTATAGCTTTTGCATAAGAACATTTGATATTTTTCATTGGACTTGTCTAATGCATTGCAGGAATCTCAAGAATTTAATTTTGCATTTCTTTAGCTTTATTACTTGAGTTCGGGAATTTGTAGGATTTGTTTTTAATTAGGTGGTGATTAGGACAGGATTAACATAAATAATATGATAAAAAATGTAAAAGAAAAAAAAACTTAATGAGCAGAAATATCAATGGTTTAGTTTGAGGAAAATTTTCTAGAAGAACTCATTCTAACTTTGTCCAAAATTTTGATAAGAATTTTCTATATTCATCTAGTAAGCGTATAAATAGTATTTGACTTTTTAAATGAAAATGGATATATACGTATTTTTCTTTATTATATATTTATAATTTATTAGATAACATAAAAAAAATCTTAGTCCTTAATTTTCTTTTATTTGTAAGATTATTATTTATTATTTATTTCTTTTCTTACATTGTTTTGGTTTATTATTCTAGACTTGTTTAGTATTTAATCATTTATTTTCTTTCTTAATTATTGTTTGACTTACTGTTATAAAACTCATTAAGACTTTTAAGATATTTTTTCTTTATCACATTTTCAATTAAAATTTCTCTGTTATTTCATTTAAATTATTCATTTTATTTTAAAAAATAAAATTTCAATTATAAATAATTTTGAGAGATGTGTTTTATTATTTTTTATTTTTTATAATCTTTTTCTTCATAGTTATCTTTTTTACGAAAAATATCTCAATTTCAAATGTTTAATTATATTAATCCTTAGAATTGTGTCTTTTCTTTCGTCGTGATGCCTTCTAAAGATAAAGATAAATTAGTAAAGATGTGAAAATTTTTCATTTGGTATGAAAATATGAATACGTATACAAATATAGATAATCAAATTGACGTCCATCTTCCCAATTGTCCTCCTATCTTAAAACAATTTTATTAATTTGTGCACGGGCAAAGGAAAAGTAAGAAATTAATCCGGACCAATCAAAACAAAGAAAGAAAATATATATTGAAAATTAAATTTTTACAATTTTTTCTTATAATTTGAGATATTATTTTTTAATTAATTTAAAAATATAAAAAAATGAAAAATAAAAATGAAAATGAAAAAATCACAAAAAAAAATAATACATCAAATTAAAAAAATATTGTTAAAATTTAATTGTTAAAAAATAATTTTTCTTTCCTGTGGTGGTGTCGGGTATATTCTATGTGCTTCTACACAGATCTCTGATCTTTAATATTATTATAATAATTACGCTAAAATATTTGTTAAGTGATTACAGGTGTCTTTCCATTCTAGATAAAAAAAAGCCTCGCCACGTGTCCCTTGCAGCTCCTTTACTCTTGTCTTATAAATGTGTAAAAACTTATAAATTTTATCAACTTATCAACATTTTTCACCTATCTCAGTTGCACTATTATTTCTTTATTTTGAGATCAGTGCGTCTAAAAGCCAAATATGCTATGGTTCACTTTCTATTATCTTCTTTCTATTTCAATTATTATTGAACTTAAAAAATAAATCTTGAACTTAATTCCTATAGCATTTTATACAATTATTTTTTAAATGTATCATTGAATTAAATTTGCAAATTTTAATAAGTGTTTAATAAGGATGGTGGAAACGGTTCATTTTTATTCGAGATGACGGTTCCTGATTTAAAATTTGTTAAAGTGAAATTTAAACTATTTATTCAAAACGGCATATTTAAGTTTATTTGTTTGATGATAAAAATGAACATGTTGAGCATTTAATGGGTTTTAATTAATATTAATGTAATTGGATAAATTAAATGCATGTGGCGATGAAATATATGCTGTCTTACTTACAATTTATTGGAGCCTGTTATCTTGGATAGTGATGATGGGAAGGAAAAATTATATTTTTATATTTTATTCTTTCTCCGAATATTTTTTATATAAATCATTAAATATTTGATAAAACGAAATTATAAATATATATAATTTATTTTGGAGAGACGGAACAGTCCGTGAATGTGGCGCGGTGATCGAGTAAATAATAATATTAATAAAATAAAAAGATGTATTGATAAAGTATTTTGGAATAAAATAATATTGGTTTGGCTAGATATTTATTGTGGCTACCCACAACACAACACTATATCTCTCTTTTCTTCCCTCATTCTAATTTCTACGCCTCTATAATAAGTGATTTTATTGCATGTTATAAAATTATTCCTTACTCTCTAAATTTATTTATCATTCATTTCTAAATCTAACAATCCAAAGATTAAAAAATAAATTATGTATATCTAAAACGTCACTGTTCTTGATTTTAGAGGTGTCTCTATCCATCATCAATGACACGTGTTTGGATTTCAGATCCACTCAATTAAGAATTGTCCAAACTCCAATCCAAGAAAATGTGAAACCAAACAAATATGGATGTCTTATCACCAATATGTATTTATTTATTTTTTAAAAGAAGTTATAAATATTCGATTATCAAATTCTATAGTTTGATTTTTTTATTTTCCTATTTTCAGCATAAAAAAGTGAAACAATTCCTTTTTTTATTATTATTTACCACCTTTTGTACTGAAAACAGGTACATATATTAGAATTGCGAAATGAAAAAAACATCGTGCACCTTAATGTGAGTAGTTTGACCCAATCATTCTGGCAGAAAGGCTGTGTAGGTGGATCGCCTTTGAATATATAAATACTTTATATTTTAATAGGTCGACCTAATACCAAAGAAAGAAATAATTACATTTATATCTAAATATAATTTTATAATAAATGAATATTTTAAATATAGTTAATATTCATTTTACTCAATACACAGGTAAGTTCAGACAATTATAAGTATTTTCTCCATAAACAAATTTTCACAAAAATACCTTATTATGTATACAAATATGAGAGATAGAAAGTTTCTTTATATATAAAAATTAATTTTGACCGAGAGAAATGAAAAGAAATAAAAAAAACAGTATATAAATATGGATGATTTTTCTCTCTTTTACACGTTTTGAGTATGTATATAATTTAGTGAATAAAATGGGAGTCACAGTAATTCCTCCATAGAAAAAGCTACACCTGACAAAACACAGAGAAGAGGAAATAAAAAGAAGGTGACAACAAGTGACAGAATGAAACAGAAGAAATTATAAAGTAAATGGGTCTGGTAAGTTCTTGGTTTTCACATGTGGCGGTGCCCCACTTCATAACCCTAGCCGTTGACAAAAAACAAAGAAAAACCAAACGGAATTCCATATTTTAATGCACAAATATCTTATCCTTCTTCTGCTTCTTCCTGGGGTCACTCAACTAAACTAATTAATGCAAGCCACAACGGCTTTCCCAAAGGAGAAAAAAATAAAAAACAGGCACAAAGAAGAAAAAAAAAAATCTGTGTGTTAGATTTCCCTTGCCATCTACTTTACCTTCTCCATTAGGCATATGACTCATGATAATACATCAGCTCAAAAGAAAAAGCGAAAAGGGAAAAGAACAAAGGTAGCAACAACATCCAATTATAATATTTACAAAACTCACACTGTACTTGCTTCTCCTTCCTCCACGTCGCTCTGATCCAAAACTTTCCTTCCCATCATCATGCCATAACATCATACAAGTCCACATTCAATGCTCCATTCCTCTCTCTCTCCTCTAAGCTTCTGTTCAATGACCTATACACAATTCCATAGCAATACACCTGTTCTTTCTTTTCACTTGTCCCATCCAAAACTCATAACCCCAATTGCTTTTTCAATACTTTAACTACCTTCTTCCATTTAACTATCTTTCTCAAGGCTCAATATACAACATTGAATGTTCATTTGGAAAATATATAGTAAATTTCTTCTACTTGCCATAATCTGTGTTGCTTCCTCTTTCCATAGCTATAACAAGGTTAAAGCCAACGCCCTTATCTTTGTTTCACAGCTAGAATTCAGAAGGGTTGCTAGATCAAAGCTTGAGGTCTAGATAATTCCAACATGAATCCTCAAGGTCGAGTGAAGGAAGAGTTTCTCGGCGAAAGTTCTTCCTTTTATGGTGGCTATGATCCGCCGCCGATAATGATTGTTCCCCAACCAGTTGAGGGGCTCCATGAAACTGGTCCTCCACCATTCCTCACAAAAACATACGACATTGTCGATGACCCTTCCACTGACCATATAATTTCCTGGAGCAAGGGGAACAATAGCTTCGTTGTGTGGGATCCACAGGCCTTTTCCATAACCCTTCTGCCCAGATTCTTCAAGCACAACAATTTCTCCAGTTTTGTCAGGCAACTTAACACCTATGTCAGTAACATCTCTTTCTACCTCCCAATCATCCAATATGATGTATATTTTATTCTTTTTCTTGCTAGCTTTTCTTACTGTGCTCAGATGAAATTATATTTTCGTTATGGGTTGCTTCTAGATATATGCAACGATATATATATATATATATATATATATATATATATATATATATATATATATATATCTATATATATATATATATATATATATATATATATATAACCTTAATCATCTTCCCTGTCATGAATTATGTGTTAGTATTAATTCTTCCATCTTCAGTTATCGTATTTGCCACTGGTAGGTTTGGTTGGGCTAGATTTTTTTTGTTTATTAATTAGGTTGCCCAACTTCCCTAATCTTGAAAAGAAAAGGTAGAAAAGTTGCAGCATAAAACGATACAAGACAGAATTGATATTCACCTTTAATTTGCAGTGAGTGATGTTGTTTCATCTTAACATATTAAGGCGTGATAAACTCACTCATAGCTAGGTGGTTTAGGTAAAGAGTTTTATCGATCATATGCATTTGTTAAACCATTATGCGACAGTATTTTTAGTAGATTTGAAAATGAATTAGAAGGAGTTTTGCATGACTGTGTAGGGGTTTAAAAAGGTTGATCCAGATAAGTGGGAGTTTGCGAATGAGATGTTTCTTAGAGGGAAAAGGATTCTTCTGAAGAGCATTAGAAGGAGGAAAACAAATCATCAATCTCATGCGGCGCAGCAAGGGGTGGTGGATCCTTGTGTTGAGGTGGGGCTGTTTGGATTAGATGGAGAGGTTGATAGGTTGAAGCGTGACAGGCAAGTTCTTATGGTGGAGTTGGTGAAACTCAGGCAACAGCAACAGAATACTAGAGTTCACATTCAAGCAATGGAAGGAAGGCTTAAAAAGACTGAGCAGAAACAGCAACAGATGATGAATTTCTTGGCCAGGGCAATGCAGAATCCCAACTTCGTGCAGCAATTGGTTCAGCAAAAGGAGCTGAGAAAGGAGCTCAAGGAAGCTTTTCCTAAGAAGAGGAGGAGTCTTGATCAAGGGCCTAGTAATGTTGTTGTTGAAGTAGGAGAGTTAGATTGCGTTGAAGAGTACTCAAGTTTTGTTAAACTTGAACCACAAGTGTACACTGAGAAGGTGTTGGATTTTGAGGTACCTGATCTTGACCTTGTTTTGAATCTGGAGGAGCAAATTGGAAGCCAAAAGAGAATGGAGGGAGATTATATTCATGTTGAAGGTTTGGATAAAGATATTGATGAAGTGTTTTGGCAAGATTTGCTGAATGAGGGCATTGAAGATCAAGGTGTAATAGGTGTAGATGTATTGGCTCAGCAACTTGGTTATTTGGCCTCAACTTCTAAATAGGAGATTGTAAAAGGCTTGCTGCATTTCCATTGCTTCAATGAATGCCAACATCTCCTTCATTAATACATATACACTTCTCTGACCAGATTTTGTGTTGCTACTGAGATGCTAAACTGACTTTTTTTCTTGTTAAATTTGTATTGGTCCACATTTAAAGCACCAGGTTCTCAAGAAATGGACACTTTTTGATGACAGTTAAAGAGGTGGTTGTTCTCAATTGTTGTATGTCAAATTTATTTCATAATATCTCATGTGAAAATGATGGTTTTCTTGCTTTGAGTTGTGGAGGAACTCTCTTGTTTAGCTATATATATGATTTCATGCCATTTGTGATTCCCACTTCAAGATGTCAAGCCATTATTAGAAAGGTAGGGTTGCAGCTTCAAATTTTTTTTAAGGACCAACTTAAGAAAATTGTGACAAAGAAAAAAAAAATCACATTTACGATATTCATGACATTCAATCTATTCTCCTATGTGAAAAAAAAAATTATATTGAACATTATCTAGTGTAGTATAGTATATTTCTCTTTTTAATTCGGTTTTAATAAATTTTCAAGAGTACACGTGATTTGTTATCCTTTTACTAGCATCAACTTTGGATGTAATCTCGAGTACAATAGTCAATTTATTTATGTTACCATCACGGAAAATAATTTTGCATTAAGAAACGTAATAGAAAAGTATTCTTAATTTTTAGTTGATTCTTTTTAAATTATTTTATATTTTAGAATAAAAACATTACATTAATAGTATTGAATGAGTGTTTAGTAAATAAATGAAATATTTGTCTATCATCACCAATTATCACTAAAACATTAATATTATATATGAATCAAACTCTAATTTATATAATAACTTTCTTAATTATTACGGTACTTTAAGTAACGAGTATGAACTTATATAAATATAAAATTTTATAGAACAAAAGTAACATGAAAACTTTTATATTATATTATAGTAGTGTATTTCGATGTTTTAAAAGTCAAATTTTCTTAATGAGTTATCATTGAAATTATATCATCAAGTTTAAGTGTTGTGCTGACTTTTGTTGTAATGCAGTTTTTTTAACTGTTTGTAAATAATGTAATATGTTGTAATGGGGATGAAGTACTCTCTTATAAATAATTTTTTTACTGATTAAAAAAATTAGTGAAAAAATTAGTTAGCATGTATAAATATTGGAAGTAAAAAGTGCACTAATTAATGATTATCACTTGTGAGTCATGTGCGCACCAACATGAAGCACATGTAACAGGAGGAGTGATAACAATATTATGGAAAGTGAAATTCTTTGAAGAATGATAATTTATTTCTTTTAATGGAAAGTGATAACAGGAGTGATAATTTTTTCTTAAATTATGAATTAAAATTATATTTTATATATTTTAAATTCTTTATCAATTTTATTTCTATATTTTACAAAAGAATCTAAAATGTTTTCAGAAAAAAAAAAACTAATAGTATTAAAGTTCTAGTGATGTATCATTCTTTTTCATCTTCTGCTTTTGCTTTTCTTCACAGTCCACATGAAAAACATGTTGGCTCCAAAATATTTTTTTATGTTTTCAGCAAAACATGAAGTGTTGATTTGATTATACTTGATTATTTTATCGGGGTTTTTCTCTCCACGGCTTATTATTTTCTTATGACCTAAATATAAAATATGAATAAATCTTAAAATTAATTTTGAATAATTTTTTCATTTAAAATTTATTTTGTATCTTTCTGAATATAACAATGGATCATAATCAATTATCTCAAACTAAATCAAATTTATCTTTTACTTAGTTTCTTATGTAATTAATTATAAATAGTGAAAATTAATTATGTTAAATAAATATAAATCTTTGCTTTTACAAATAATTAGTTATGAGCACAGAATAGTCCATTATGTAAAACCTTTTGGAAAGCTAAACCCTTCAAAAAACAATCGATCAAGTTAAAACATTAATGGTTAAAAGTGCATTAAAGTGTTTTTTTTTTAATTGATGAACAAACAAATTATTGATCGTTAATAATGATCAATTATTATGTAAAGTTACTTCAAAACTTTTTAAAAGAAAAACTCCCTCTTTCAAACATAATTTCAAATCCATTCAATCAAACTATTGTAATTTAAAAATTTTGCTGAGCATATTTCATTTGTTTTTGAAAGAAACACTACTCAAGCTTCATAAAGAAAAGTTGATTATGTTGTGTGATATTTTCTTTATTTGAATTTTATTTTTACTTATGTATTTTTACTTATGTACTTTATTGTTGTTGAATTTAATATTGAAATAAAAAAAATCAACAAATGATTGAATTAGGATAAAAAAAATTGTGCATTCTTAAATTTTACTTTTACTTACATGTATTTTTATTGTTGTTGTACTTTTTTTCTATTATAAAAAAGAATTAGGGCAATTTTTTCTAATTATTTAAAAAAAAAAACTTTTCAATTAGTTCATTTATTTTTTATTGTGATTTTAGTGATTCTTGTTTTTACACATTTAATGACTTCCACCATGATGATAATATAATACACGTGACATCGTATTTAATAAAAAAAAATTAATAAATTAAATATCACATAATTATAATAAAATAGAACAACAGGCAAAAAAGTATACTAGAAATAATTATTACAATCATCCAAGATATACTAGAATTAACATAACACAGAACAATTATAGTATCAACATAGCACAAAATATAAAGAAAAATAGTTCTTTAAAATATGCTCAACAAAGAGCAAGATCTAATATGCCTTAACTAAATAATAACATTTTCACCAACTTAACAATCACCAAGGGCTCCCTCATTTGCTGACACAAAAATTGATGATCATTACAAAAAGAAAACGCTATAAAAAAACAAAACACAAACAGGAAAATGGTAAGCTAGTGAAAAATAGTTTTCTTTTTAACAGATAATAAACAAGTAAGTCATTAAGCACATGCAACATGTGATAGCAAACCATAACAGACCCTCTAACTCGATTATTCGGATACATGTAATGAAATCAGATTCACTAGTTGTTTGCACTTGTGGTGGCCTCTACTGCTCTACAGAGTCATTGTCAATGGGTTTCACCCTACGCATAAGGTTAATCTTGATCATCTAAAACTATTATCCTGCCAGAAACTAAGACCTCTTGCTACTCTAACTGATTCACTAGAGTATTATGTTGAGAATATTACTTAATATCTTTTTTATTTAAATTAGTTTTTAGAAAATATTTCAGTTTTAGAGATATGTGTCAGTTTTAGAAATTTGTTATTATTTTAGATTAGGAGTGAGATATTCTAAATATTTTATACTTGATATTTGTTATATTTTGCTCTATATATAGAGTATATCAATAAAATACAAAAACATGTTCCTCCGTATAACATATCACATATATCTCTCATATTATCAAAAGCCCTAAAAATTCCAACAACTGGTATCAAGAGCCATTGTTCTTACTGCCGATAGAATGGAAGGAAATATGTCACACGTCGCTATTCCACTCTTTGATGGTGAAAGCTATGATCTATGGGCGGTAAGAATGCAAACATAT
>Ga0214544_1001948_pt1 | contig 43467 bp, 20 predicted proteins | sample CNSS3metaG_FD_160074 | JGI IMG/M metagenome (GOLD analysis project Ga0214544, IMG submission 160074) | Root nodule microbial communities from cowpea collected in UCLA plant growth center, Los Angeles, California, USA - CNSS3 | ecosystem: Host-associated > Plants > Roots > Nodule | place: USA...
ACTTACTGTACAATACAAATTCATTTTTTTAATTTACAAATTCATAAACACAATAAATTATTCTTTATTTTACTATTTTTTCAAATAACACCTCAAATAACTAATAAAACATTACTAATTCGATTTTATTAATTTTGTTGACTCTTATCTATTTAAAAAAAATTAATTATATCAATTTTAAAATCAACAAATTAAAAAACAAATAAAATTATTATTTTTTCTAATAACTAATAACACATTTATAATTCTATTATTTAAAATAATTTATTTAATTATTTCTATTTTATTAATAACAAAAATAAAAATTAATTATATTTATTTTCAAAAAAAACTTTATCTTTCCATCATTTAAAAAAAAAACAGTACAGAATTCGGGTCCCTGGGACCGAATTCAGACTGGTATAAGAAAAAAAAATTACAAAATTGGATTTAGAATTCGGTTGCCTGGAAACCGAATTCTAAACGTAGAATAAAACCGTGCTATGCATGTAAATATTGTGCACAGTATGCTATCCAGAGAATATTTTACAAAAAGTGTGCTACATGGGAAAAAAAATCGCTCAAAACAGGTAAAATCATTGGTTTAGGCTTTCGAAAGAGGAAATTTTTTTAAAACAATATGTTTTATTACTAATTGTTTTAGACATTCAAGAGAAAAATCTCAAATTTTTAATTTTTTTATACTAATTGCTTTGGTATCAAAGAGTTAACAAAAACAAATTTTTAAATAAAATTTTTAATTTTATTTTAGGCCTCTTCAACTCTTGAACAACCTCAAAAATCAAAATACCACTAACGGAGCACAAGTGCTTTTAGAGTCAATACTTTTGTTTCCAATTTATTTATTTATTTTTACAATAACATTATATTAATTCTTATATTTGTTTATTTGCCGTAGACGATTTCTAGAAAGAATTGATAGATATGGAAAAGGAGATTGAAGAAACATTTCAACGTACATTCAAACAAAAAATTCAATCTAAGTGGCCAGTCATGCACAAAAATATTATCTCCGTCAAAGTAAATCAAAAGAGAAAACGAAAAGGAAAAGCATTGGTGACATGACCATTACAAGTGTAAATGAAAGAAGGATGGTTAGAAATATTTTAATATAATTTAAAAAATAAATAACTAAAATAAAAATTCTACTGTTACTTATGTTTTTATAGACTTTTAATTTATGAGTTAATATTTTTTATGGCTAACGACTATATTCTTATTACACTTTATTCCTTTGTTCCCTTTTGCTACCTATAAATATCACTTACGTGCATGGAGAAAGATACAACGAAACAATAGAAACAACAAACACTAGAGCTTTTCGTAAAAGTGTTATTCTTTTCTTCTCTATATTATCTTTAAGACAGTGGTGTTCACAAGGTTCGGAGATCCTTCGCTGCACTCGATCGATCTGACGGATTGTTGTATCTTGGGAGAGAAACGCATATGATTTGAAACACATATGATTGTGTATTTGTTTAGCCCTGTGCAGTAGGGGTGTTTTCTCTCTAAGGATAGCGTTATGCGTGCCTCAACCCAAGCTCTTTATACTTCTTACCTCATTTATTTTTCATCTATTATTTATTATTATTATAATAATTTTATTATTAATAGTATTATATTTCTGTTTAATATTCTTTGATTTATATATATTTCAGTATTATTATTGCTTTAATTATTGTTATAATAATTTTATTATTATTAATATTATTTGAGTAATCATTTTCTAACATTCTTAGAGAGAAAACTTCTTGTTATTTCTAGTTTTTGTTTACTCATCTGTATTCATTTCTAAAATTAAAAACAATATAGAGTTGAAGACTGAAAACACATTTTATGAACTAATGTGTTTTTTATAGTTATAATTAAATCATCCTCAACTAAGCCTAAAAGTTTATGTGTATAATTGTTCTACTCCTATTGGTAACAATAAATGAAATTATAGATAAATGAAATTCTTTCTCATTGAATAATTTTTTGTGATGTCTATAACTAATGATTTTGTTGTTATATTAATTTAAACTTTAATAATGTCTATTATTACCATTGATAAAGATGTTCTATATCATGTATATATTTTAAGTGTTTATATGAAAAAAAATGAATGATAATAAATATAATCCTTATCAAATTTATGAATTTAAAATTATTGTTTATGACATGAAATTAAAATGAATTATTTTAATTGATATCATGTTTAAGATCATATAAATGTTGATAAAAGAAGAAATCTTCATATAAAAAATTGAAGGGATGGTCAAGTAAAAACTAAACTTGTCTTCCAACAATTATTTAAAAAAAAAGGTTTTCATGTTTCTGAATTTAGAAAATTTCTTGTGCTCAACAAGGTTATCAAGGGGTTTCCAAGTGCAATAAGATTATTATTTCTAGACATGTGTTTTGGTTGATAAATGATATATTTGTGATTATTTGTTTGAGTTAAGTACCTTTATTTTGTAATAAAATATTTATAAGTTGTGATTTATGACATGCTATTATTACAACTGTTGAGAATTAAGAAATTTTGGTTAGAGACCATTCAAATTATAAAATTTTGAGGTGCAAAATTAATTAAATAGAGAAGTGATTATACATGTCTTTACAAATGAATGTTTTTATGTAAAATTCATGGTATTATTCATTAAGTAACATCTTCATATAGTGTATGGTGTTAATATAATGGTGCAGCGAAAGAAAGAATGAAAAAAAATGCTTTGATATGGTAAATGTTATTGTACAAGTTCTAGCTTCTCTTTGCCTGTAAAATTTTATAGGGTGAAATTTTATATCCTGCTTACCATCTTTTGAACACAAAAGATTGTGATAAAACTTTTTATGAGTTATGAAAGAAAAAAGAACCACATTAAAAAATATTTCAAAGTGTGGAGTGTCTTATAAAGGTTAATATACCTTTTAATGAAAAAAAAATCTTTGGTTATTTATAGTGATACATTTCTAGAGATGTTTCCTTCAAATGACAAGTTAACTAAATTTGTTTGTGATGATGCGTCTAGTATTGTTTTGCCATCTAGTGATAATATTATTTGTGTCTAGTTATGGCAATATGTCCAATTTCTTGAGATGATTGAAGGATATAATAATGTAAATTGGATATTGATTTTTGTGACACAAAATCACCTATTGGTTATGGTTATGTTTTAACCTTGGATGAAGATGCCCTATCATGGAAACATGTTAAAAAGTTGTTGTTCTATCATGATCTACTATGCAAGCATAAATTATTCCTTTTTCCAATGCATCCTGACAATTAAATTGTTATATTTAAAGTTTTTAGTAAAAAATGTCAATGAAATTGATATATGAGAACGAGAGACAAATATATTAGAAACTTAATTACTCATGATATTATCTCTCTTGACTTTATCAGGTCAGAAAGAAATATTGCATATCTGCTTATCAAAGGGTTGATGCATCAACAACAAGTATTTGAGTCATCGAGGGGAATGAGATTATAGCCCATAAATTAGTTGCAACAATGGATACTCATCTCCACATGAATGATGATCCGATGGAATGGAGTTCAATGGGTAACAACGAAGTTGTTGTTGACTAAAGTACATCAAATAATTTGATTACATTTTATGTCTCATTCCTATGACGAGGTGTGTTATAAATTGTGACAATAATAAGGTTAAGGTATGTGCATTATTATGCTTATTTTATAAAATACCTCTTAATAAACCCAATGATTGAGGTATGTGCATTATTTTATAAAATACCTCTTAATAAACCCAATGACAATTATTGTAGGGGTGTGAGTCACAAACCACCCTTTGAAGGTTTACCTAGTGAGTGTGATGGTGGGGCCGCCATTGTGAGACATGGACAAGTCTCTAAGTGACACTCATGAAACAAGATACATGCACAAGGCCATAACGTGCACCCATTGATTAGAACCTATAATGAACACCAGTATTGTATGTGTTATTTACTAAAACCCGACCATAGGAGATGTAGCTTAAGACAATTAAGTCTCTGCATTTTCTCGAGTGAAAGTTTATAAATACTAGGTGTAAGGGTCAGACCCAAAAGGTTCCTTATGCTGAACTACAATATTTTGTTTTAGAAGATAATATATTTTGTTTTATTTTATTTTTTAAATTATGTGGGGGATTGTTAGAAATATTTTAATATAATTTAAAAAATAAATAATTAAAATAAAAATTCTACTGTTACTCATGTTTTTATAGACCTTTAATTTATGGGTTAATATTTTTTATGGCTAACGACTATATTCTTATTACACTTTACTCATTTGTCTCCTTTTGCTACCTATAAATACCACCTACGTGCATCGGGGAAAGATACAACAAAACAACAACAGAAACAACAAACACTAGAGTTTTTCTTAAAAGTGTTATTCTTTTCTTCTCTATATTATCTTTAAGACATCACAAGGTTCGGAGATCCTTCGCTGCACTCGATCGATCTGACGATTGTGTATTTATTTAGTCCTGTGCAATAAGGGTATTTTCTCTCTAAGGATAGCACTATGCATGCTTTAACCCAAGCTATTTCTACTTCTTACCTTATTTATTTTTCATCTATTATTTATTATTATTATTATTATAATATTTTTATTATTTATAGTATTATATTTCTGTTTAATATTCTTTGATTTATATACATTTCAGTATTATTATTGCTTTAATTATTATTATTATAATAATGTTATTATTATTAATATTATTTTAATAATCATTTTCTAACAGGGATACCTTCGATCAGCACATCAGCACATCAACATGCAGATGCCTTGTCCAACACAACTAAATCCACAATCAACATCAAGGATGATGCAGGCAAATCATATCAGCAACATGAATCATCACCCATAACAAATTAAATATAATTAATACATTACACAATTTAACCAGATAAAACCAATGCATCAAATAATGGAGCTGAATTCTATCAGTACTAGATATATAATGTATAATAACACTAAAAAAAATGTTACTAAATCATGGAAATGTTACTAAAATTTAGTAACATTTTATCATATGTCATGTATTCCCTGTGTTACTATTAATTTTTTTGTAATATTTATACATATTAATAAAGACATTTACATAAATGTTCCTAAAGATTTTAGGTGACATCTTTTTTATAAAAGTGTAACATTTTTAAAATGTTACTAAAATCGTATAGTAGCATTTTTTAAATATAGAAAAGTAATATGATGAAACTGTTACTATAAACTTTTAGTAACTTTTTCTTAAGAAAATGCTATATGTTAAAATTATTACTAAAACTTTTTAACAATATTTTTTTTTTTACAGAGACAACATTATAAATATGTTATTAGTGTAAAACTTTATACAAATAAATTGTAAGAGAACATTGTAGACACCATTAACAATAAAATACCAAAGCAATATCATAAACAATATCAATAGTTTGTTTTGAACACAACATGCACGCTTATCATCAATCTAAAACCACATGGAAATTATGAAATTATGAATAACCACATGGATTTTATCAATATTTCACTTTTCCTCATTATTTACGTATACTTATCATCTACAGAACAAGGTAAAAGAAATGGTAATTTTGTATTTAATAGAGAAAGAATAAATGAAAACACAACGTTTCCTCAAACCAAATAACCCTTTTTTAGTTGTAGTATTTTTTGTTAAGACGAGTTAAAAAAACTATATCATGGAAGTTTTCATTTCATAATGTATCGAAACCCACATCATAGAACACATTTAACAAATCAAAATCATTCCAATTAGCTCTAAGAAAATAGTGAAATAGAATTAATACCTCCTTCTTGTTAAAAATGCTTGCGGTAAATGCTATTGATGCCTTTGTTTCATTGGACACCTCATAAAAGTGTGCAGGAGCACCAACACCACTACTTGCAATCACATAGATACTTATGACGTCTGATATCAATTTAATTAAATCTACATCAAATCCTTTCCCTTCACCTGAAAACATTGCAGAAAATTAGAATAAAAGTACCAATTTATTAAGTGTATAGTCATATTCCACCCAAAGTCTCCTATTTTTTCCAATAGAAAATTGTTTGTTAGAGGAAAAGAATGAAAAATAACAAATAATAGAAGAATAAGAGATAAAAAATAAGAAAATTTAGACATAAAAACAAGAAATAACTAATGAATGATTCAAGACCCCTATCTCTTTCATATAAGAAAATAAGAAATAGCAACTCATTCAAAACAACATTAAGAATGAATAAAGGCCCTAACTATACCAATAATTAATACCCATAACAAGTTTAAGGTCAAGGTAAAGGGCATGTGTCTTATTTTTAGTCCCTCAAAATTTGGAAGACTGAACTAATATCAAAGCCACCAGTGAATCCCCCACCTTTGCTTGATTTAAGGAGAAAATAAGATAAAATAATCACATTCAAAATTTATCACTTGAATAATGAATTCCATAAATCAATGCCAACATTATAAATAAATTAAAGGCAAGATATTCAAAATTAAATATCTGCTAACCAATATGTTACTCACAAGTCCCAAGCCAATTAGAGAAAATGCTTAGCATTAAATTAAGTTTGTTGACAGGAACATGAAAGTAGGAGATGAAATAAGTAGAAATTAGAGACAAAATAGACAATTCCCAAATGTAAGAATCCTTATGAGTAGGAATTGAAAGCTTATGGAAGAGAAAAAATGGTCAACATTAGAGCTAGTGTAACCTGAACAGAACACCAAATAGTGAGTGTAACCTCACATGGATAGAAGTAGACAACACTAAAACACAAAGAGTTTAGACAAATTAACATATATTTGTTGTGATCATTGATAAATCTTAGATTAAGTTGTTAGTTACCTTCAAAGCTTCCGCTGTGCAATCAAAAACTTGCCATCCATGGTCTTGATTAGAGAATGTTCAAAATCCTTTAGAATATTTCATATACATAATGAATAGAAAGTGAAGATTATCGTTAATTAATGACTGCTTTTCAACAATCATTTCCCTTCAAGTGTACTGGTACGTAGTAATATCAACAAATGTCGTATCCATAAAGATTTAACAAGTATATTGGTAGTTTGATTGTTGGGTTTTTAGTTGATAGAGAGTGCAAGTAAATAAAAATAGTAGTTATTAGATAGATTGAATGGAGTAGGGGCTATGAATTGATTTCATCTCATCTTCTTCTACTACACCACTATCATCTTGTTTACTTATTATGCAAATCATTCAATGTCCTCGAAGTACTCTTTTCATGTAGATCTAGGTTCATCTTTGATACATTAGAACCTAAGGACTCCAAACCCTAGTGTGATCTCTCAACTCCTGACAAAATGAGTCCTTGCTTTAATGTGCAAAACTTTCTCTTTCAGCATCCACTCTAGTATGCCATGAAGCATCCAGTACATGTATGATGATTTGATTGGACCATAGTTTGAGACCGATTTCTCAACTCAAAATCCAAACCAGTTAAATAGATGAGTGATCAATTCATCATTCAACATAAATCAAACCACAAACAATTAAATGAAAACAAAGATAAATACCCAAGAATTAGAAGTGAATAAAATCAGAATTGATTACATCAGGATACGAGGGAGTTCAACTACTCATAGAATATTACAATACAATTCTAGCAACATCTACATATAGGATCTACACTAAGAGCACCCCTCGTGCCTCATAGACCCTATTATATCCTATAATTACATTGTGGAGCCTCCACTCAATGCTTAGAATGAAGACCCAAGGTCTTTATTTATACAAATTTTTGGGGGATGCTCAGCCCAACTTTTGGCGCTCAGCCACGCACCACCTTAAGTGCTTGAGCATATTCTTTTGTGGCTCAACCATGCACCGCCTTAAGTGCTGAGCTCATTCTTTTGTGGCTTAGTCATGCACCGCCTTAAGTGTTGAGCACATCTCTCGTGGCTCAGCCATGCACCACCTAAAGTGTTGAGCACCATTTTGTTGTGGCTTAGCTCCAAAAGTTATATTTTGGATTCTTTCTTGACCACCTTACTTTGGGGCTCAACTGCACTTTTTTTAATTCTTTGAGAAATTGTTGTAAAATCATCAAAAGTTCATCAATTTCTTATTTTTCTTCTTTTTAGTACCTCGTTCTGTAATTATAAGCTAAAATATGTTGTTTACTTACCAAATATGATCAATTAAAGCATGATAAGTGTCATGTTTATATGGAAACTTTACACATTCTAGACATTTATCATTAACTAACCATCAAAAAACTCCAGGTGATATATCTTGTATATTATACAGATAATTGTACTATAAATACAACATTTGGGAAACTATAGAATAAAATTTATGACCATCAACTATGGAATAATTCGCCACATTATGAGAAGTACTATTATTATTATTTTATTCTATTGAACAATGAAAAAGTTATAATCATATTAAATTCATATAGATTACTGCACTTGTGAGTTTATTAGATAGTAGTGAAAAATGTGAAATTACTTATACATTGATAACATTTTCGATAACAAATAAACCTTGAAAATTTTAGCTTTGGAGTGTTACATGGTAATATCCCTCATTCTAAATGATTCTAGTAACAACCAGAGGTTAAATTATTAACCCTTCTCTGGAACATACAAGAAACTTCTACGGCACAACTAAATAAATATATATATTAATGAATCTCATTCAATGAGAACAAATACAAACAACACTTAAACCTCAATGGCAAAGGAATAATCTCAAACTTGCCTCTTTGACATGTACAACATGTTTTCCCTTACATACAAACAACTGTGTCTTATGCTTTTTAGCCTTAGGATGTTTGAAACCAAAAGCAACTAAACCTTCTTTGAAACTGTGTCTAAATTGATTCATATGCAATGCAACTCTTTGAAGCAGTTGCCTTCAAACAAAGTATCATATATAAATTGATATTCATACTACTGAAAACTTGTTTCATATACAATGCAGTAACAACAAGCAACTTGCACAATGTAGCCAAAATAAGTTCTACTGAATATATGAAGAGATTTGTATCAATGTTTCCAAAGAAAAATGAAGACGGAATTCCTTTGGCCCTCAGTTTTTTTGCCACCATGTCAACATTTTGTTGCGAAGGGGTGGAGATGAAGGAGATGAAGGATATGAAGGGAAAACCTAAAATTGAGTGGATAAAAAAGAAATTAAGAAAGGGGAATTGAACCTATTTTTGCGAGAAAAGATGACAACGGAAGCACCCTCGAGGCTAAGCCTCTCGACTATGGTTAAAACGATTCCTTGCATGGAAGCAGTCACAATCCCCACCTTTCCTTCAAATCTCTTTGACTTCACCATTTCCACTTTCAATTCAATCCAAGCTATGACACACTCAATAACATTTTTGGGGATTCATTGAAGCTTCATATAAAAAGTAGGGGTGGACAAAAAATTCAATTTTTTTTTTTATCTAATCCACTTATGCTCCAATTCTATCCATTTAAAATCCATTTTATTGGATCTGGATTTCAATCTGATATACATTTTATATATGTTATGAATTGGTTATCCATTCTCTAATAATCTAGATTTTCAAATATTGATTATCCAAAAAATTCAATCTAAATTTTCAATTTAAATTTTTAGTTGGGTTAGACTAAATGTCGAGATGGACTAGCCCAAATTTGGCTATATTCGACTGGGTTGGCGTGACCCTATATGAAATATCGCCGTATTTAGCCAAATTAAGTCAAGTCAGTTCTGGTAGACATTTGGCCCAACCGACCCTGGACCAAATTTGGAATTATTCAGCCTAGTCTGCTCTGGTCAAAATTTGGCAGTATTCAGCAAAGTCAACTTTGACTGAAATTTGGTCGAATTTAGTCGAGTCGACCCCGGCGAAAATTTGTTCAAGTCAGCCCCGGACCAAATTTGGTTGTATGCGGTCGAGTTAACCTCAGACGAAATTTGGACGTTTCGACAAGACGATCACGACCGAAATTTTGTCGTATTCAACCAAGTTGACCTCGACCTAAATTCGATCGAATTCAGTCAAGTTGGCCTTGACCAAAATTTGATCGAGTCAATCCTAGCCCAAATTTAGCCATATTTGACCGAGTCAGCCCCGAATGAAATTTGGCTATATTTAACTGAGTCGGGTGTGATCGAAATTTGGCTGTATTCAGTCGAGTCGGTCCCAACCAACGAATTCAATGGAGTTAACCCCAATTGAAATTTGACCTAGCAGACCCTTGCCCAAATGTTACGATATTTGGCCAAGTCAGCTTTGGCCAAAATTTTGCCTATTAGACAAAATCAGCATTCGCTAAAATTCGATTGAATCCAATCAAGTCGATCCCGACCAAAATTTTGCTTATTCGGCCCTAGCCAAAATTTGGTTGTATTAGACCACGTCGTCCCCAGCCAAAATTCGATCATATGCGGCCAAATTTTACCGAGTCAGTCCTGACCAAAATTTGTACATACTCGACCAAGTCGGCCCCGACTGAAATTCGTTCGAATTTGACCGAGTCGACCAAGTAAAAAATCGAACAAAATCTACAAAGTCGGCCTCGACCAAAATTCAGCCGACCCCAACCAAAATTCGGCCGAGTCGGCCATGATCGAATGTCAACCAAGTTCATTCCATGTTGAAATTTGATCTAGTTGGCCCCGAGAAAAAATCTGCCAAATTCAATTATGTCGGTCCTAAAGACACAAGTTTAATAAAATTCAATTTAAATTTCTTTTATAAAAAATGGATTCTGAATTTTGAACTTGATTCAAATATTGGATCTAAATTTAAATCTTGATCGAAATATTTGGATCTAGATTTAAAAAAAAATCCAATATAGTTTTACTGAAAAATTGGATATAAACCGAAAATCTAATCAGATTATTTGGATATAAAATAAATGTGGATTGAATCATTACAAATTTAATCCATGATTACCCTAATAAAAAGACAAAATGACACCGTTAAAACTAAGATTAGGGCGAAGCGGAAGCAAAAATCCAAAAAATCATTAGTCGGAGGAACCAGTTGGAACTGTTCTGCGAGAAGTTGAGAAGAAGAAATCAGAGTTGAATTTGCCTTCGACGCCTACTTCCTTACTTTAGTCTAAGAATGGTTGAACTTACTAACGCTATTGAAGTTATGTTAAAAAAGAAAATTTGAAGAGAACTAGAAGAAAGAAGTATAAAAGATTAAAAATATTTAACTAATATTAATAATTATTGCGGTTAAAAAATCCTAACACAATTTTTTTTTTCTCACGATTTTCATATAACCTGAATAAATGAAACAACTAATAAAATAAGTTTTTCTAGTGCATGATAATAGTAATAGTAAGACCATGCAAGATTAATTTCCCACCCCAAAATAAGTTTTTTTTTTCATTTTTATCATTATTGAATTTTATCAAAATTTACAAGTAATTTGAAGAGAAAAAATAAATAGCAAATAATTTAATATTATACTAATGTAAACATAATTTTTATAAATAATATTAATAATATGATTTTAAAAAATTGTATTATTTAATGTTTAATAACATTTATTAAAAATAATATAATAAATTATTTTTATTAATAATAATATTTATTGAAAATATCATATTATAATTATTACGACAACAATATTTCAACATATATATTTGACACAATTTTGACACGTCTTATATGTCAATTATTTTTTTAAAAGTTTCTAAGTTAGTGTTGTACGTGTGAGTTTTAGGGGGAAACAACATTGTGACCAACATAGAGAGAAGGAAAAATTAAGTAGAGAGAGAATATAACAAAGCGAAAAGTGAATGAGAAAAGAAATAGAGAAACACCACTTCAACAAGCGAACAAAGAGAACCACCATACAAGCACCATATTTACCCATAGAGAAGCATTCTACGGCGCGACTGCAGCGAAGAGAGAAGCAACAATTGCATTATAGGGTTTTCGAGGGCCATCATTATGCGCCTGTGAGTTCATTTTCGATTGAACTTTTTTTCAATTCGTTTTTTGTGTTTGTGGGTGTTAAGCAATTGTTAGGGCATTCGCGTTTGGGAATTTTGATTGTTTTCCAACGGTATCGCGTTTGGGGTGTTTGGTAGAAACTTGGTCTGCAAATTTATGTTGTTGATTGGTCGAAACTCATGTTCCTTTAGATACCCTATGTCATTGCAGGTTTTGTCGTTGGTTGCTTCGTGGGTGTGGTTTAGGGTTGTTCCATTCCGTCGTTGGTGTTGGTTGAAACGTTTTTCGTTAGTTGTTTCATGGGTGGAGTGTAAGGTTCTTACATTCTTTGTTTTTTGAATTATGGTTTTGGTGTGTTTGTGTATAGGAATACAAAATGGGAAGTAAAGGAGTCCAAATTGGTGAATGTAGTGACAAAAATAAGGTATGTGCCCTTTTAGTATGCGGGTTTAGTTTTTCATATTTGATGTCTTTATTGTGTAATTTTTTAAGTAGATATGTTTTCGCCATTTGTGCAGTGTAAACGAAAAATAAGTTATGTACCAGCACGAACACACAAGTGGGGATCCATGTGGACATAAATGGGGAGCTGTGTTTGGTTTTTTGAACAATAATGTGTCAGTTTTATGCAGAACTGTTTTCACCATTCATGCAAATCCAAGTATCTTCATGAATATGACTTATTAATTAGAACTGAGAAGTTACTCATGTACATTTGTTGTATTGTGGATCATAGTAATGTAATTGAAATTTAAAATGAATTGTATTTGTTAAACCAATTGTAAATGACATATGTATTGTAAATGGATTTGGTAATACAAACGTGTTGAACAATATGGTTTGTAGATAGCAGATATTCTGTATAAATTTTGAAACTCTTACAGATTACATCACTAGTGATATCTAAGTTGTGAATGATGTGTACAAAAAATCCAACAAGGTCCACATGGATCCCCACTCTTTATGCATATGTGTTATTGCCATTCGTGCAAATCCAAGTATGTTGGAGCTATCAATGAAAGACAAACTATGGAACAACGATGATATATTGAAGGAAAATTGTTTTGGTGGTTGACGATGTTAAATGATTAGCGAAGATTAGTAGGAATATCTTAGCGTTCTTATGCTCTAAATAGCTTGAAAGAAGTGGTGGATTTGATGTTGGTAAGGAGGTACTTAAACTCGAATTCAAAGATTCTCGTCGGTGCCAAGTAAGAACACCTCCATTTTGTGGTAGATCATATAATATTATCTTGGTCATTCTCTGTCTTAGAGGTTTATTACAAAATAAGAGAAGTGGTTTCAGAACATAGTATCTGTGACAATGGACAAGCATAGTAAATTGAAGCTATTAGGCCAACAACAATGTGTTTTGGCTATAGAGATAGAAGAAAAATAGGAAAACTTGAAAAATGAAGTTAAAACAACCATAAAACTCACTTCAAACATAGGTTAGAACACTATGATTTAGTCTATTTTATTACAGATTAAGTATTAAGCAAACTCTCATCTACTATGTAAAGTCGAAATGGCCTAGTGTTGGAAAGTCCTCAGCTCATGTAAGACATTTTTCAATATAGCACAGACTATAAATTTGTCTAGCTTTCAACTTTAACAACCTTGATTTACAAATACCATATAGTGGGTTCAACATTTTTTGTATACCTCATGCATAGTGCAAGCCTTTTAGCAATAAGTTCCATCAGCAGTTGAAGTTTTGTTATGCCAAAAATCAGACATGGGCCAAATGCACATATGAAGAAAACTTAAAACCTCTACAACCCAAGAGTTTTCCTATTAATCTTCCTGCGCTTCCATAAAAGTCATACTCCCCAAACTACCCTTTAAAAAATATAATAAAAAACCTTATACCTCCTTATTTTTTATATTTTCTAGATTGGATGCTCCGGAAGACATCTCCAAATCTAGAAAATATCTTTCAAAATATAATGTTCTGAATAATATTTCCGAATTTGAAAATGTTTATGAAACACTCATTTCAGATTTTTTATTTTTATATTTCGGAATACTCTCAATCCCAAATATAAAAAAACCCAGGTACTCTCTTTTATGAAATCACGGTTACCATCTCTTTCATCAAAATTGCTATCGGAACGTGATCGTATAAAGCTTGAGAGAAGGAAGTGTAGGGAGGAATGTCAGCAAGGAAGAAGCTTGAAGAGAGATCGAGGGAGGGAGGTGCAACCACATGAGTAAGTGAGAATTTTTCATTTTGGGATTTTCTATAATAAAGGTAAAACAACAATTTCAAATTTTATTAGGATGCAAGAAGATAAAAATGGGATGTAGAAAGAAGAACCCAACGTTTTATGAGCTTCGGCCTCATTTAACCCAAGTTGTATCACATTAGTTAGGGAATTTCTCCCTCCACTCCCAGGTTTTCTTACTGCACCTCCTATAAGCAAGGTAAAAGTCAAATTAATCCTCATTTTCTTCCCTCCTCCTTCTCCACCACACTTCCATACTTTCATCCACCTCCATCCCATCTTCTTCTTCCACCTCGGACTCCACTTCATCTTCACCTCCACCTCCACTTCATCATCTTTTTCAACTTTCATCCTAAAAAAATTCACAAGTATCTCTTAAAACAAATGAAAAGATCATAACAATGTGAATGGAAGGAAGAATATGAAAATCAACAATGAAAAACGTGTTATGTAAATTTTGAATTTTATAATCCGTGTGCATTTTATATTGTACAAGTCAAAATATATTTTTTCATTTTAAATTATGCAATCTAAAATATAATTTACATTATAAATTATGAAATTCAAAATATATTTTTGCATTATGACTTGTAGGATCCGGAATATATGCAGATTGCACAATTCATAATTATAATTACAATAGAGGTATAATTGAAATTTTAAAAAATATTAGGGAGAAAATATGGGGTTGAAATTCAATATTGAGTTGGATGTCTAATATCTCCTCGAAGATTTCAAATTCAAATTTTAAATTAAAAAAAAATGAGATTCATCATAAAAGTGAAAAGCTTTCACACATTCACAAGGCCAAGCCCATTGGGGTATGAGAAGGAAGAAGAAACATATATATATATTAATTAGAAACATAATTAATTATTAGAAATTATTGGTTCATCATTAAAAAGACTATTTTAGAAATCAATTGGTCTAATTAACCAGGAACTAATTTAAAAAATAATATAATTTTCTTGATATTCAAAATCTTGGTATCCAAATTTAAAGACCAATTAACAAATTAATTATAATTTTTTATTGATAATAATGACTATTTTAATAATTAAAAGTTTTTAGTTCTATAAATTGATATCTAAATTAACCACTACAGTTACTAAATATTTTTTATAACTAAATTTGATATTTAATTATTATAGTAATTAATTATTTTTATTACTAAAATTAATTACGAGATTTTCTTGTAGTGTTATGATCAAACTTTTCTATAAGTTAATTTATATAATTATTTCATGTACCTTTTCTAAATTCCAATTTATTTTTAACTTGGAGAAAAATCAATTTTATCTTATAGGAAATTCTTTTTTTTTTCTTCTTACTAGTACATTAAAAAAAAAACAAAAAACTCCAGACATATGAGACTAACTTTATTATGAATTAATTTGACATTCTTTATGCAATTGTCCTCTATCAGAACAATAGTCATAGACGAGATGTTTCTTTGTGACATATTGGTATGCCTTTTGTTGGAGAGGGTTTAGTTGCCAATGTTTATGATCATTCCACCATAAATAAGGAGAATAGCAGAGAAATTTGTTGGTGTTTTGGGTTTCACAGGCATGAATTTTGAAACCTTGAAAGTGAGCAGTGAATGGTGCTTGGTTCCAGTCAATTCTCTTCCCATTAGATGCCCATGGTTCACCATTCCATATGCTACCCGTTACGTGCATTTCTCGCCATGGAAAACTCACTCCAACCTTCGACTTGTTCTTGAAAACCCTAATTGGTATTTCATCCACGTAAAACCTGAAAATATCCAAATATTAAGGAAAACCTTTTATATATATTGAGATATTGAATTCAACTATTGTAATAATAGCTTACACTATTTGATGTTGGTTCCAAAGAATTCCATATGAATGAAAATTGATTGTGGGATCAAACCAGAGACTATGCCTTTGCTCTCTGCCACCTTCATCATTTGCAAAAATATTCGTTTGCAACATATGAGGCTCTCCATTGTTTCCCAGGAATTCAAAGTCGATCTCATCATGTTTTTCTCCCATATCTTTATACACCCTTGAAGTCAGCTACGATAACGCACAAAGATACTAAAACACTTAACTCCAACTTTAAACTTCGATACAAAATTAGAATTCATTCTTATAGAAACTTTGATTCGGTTTGATTCTTAAAGTTAAAAAAAAAATAGATATAGTATTTTTAACTTAAGTGTGTTGCTTTTTCTTTGTTACAGCGTCTTAAATTGATGTTTGAATCTTTTACGCTATTTGATATTTTATAATTCAAATTCCGAGTTAAAACGCTGTTTAACGTTTAAAAGTAAAATTAACGTTGTTAGGTTAAAAAGACTTTGTCCAGTTTAAAGTTTGAATATCAAATTATATCATAATTTAAAACAAAAAAAATATATTCTAATTTCGTATAACTACAAAAATATCTACCTTCAGCTTAATTAATATATGTCTATATGTATAAACTAAAAGTGTAAAAAGTAAAATTAATTCACACATAAAAGGCTGTGACAACTCCTCTAGAGTCCTTGTTGGGTATCTTTATTCTCATTTGAAAGAACCCAGAAGTATAGTCCAATTTTGATCTGAAGCCAGCCCCTACATATTAAAACAGTAGTTACAAAATTTCAGAATTAAACTTTATAACTCTTTTTCATCGTATAAACTACTACACATGCATATGTATTATTTGCTGAGAACATAAGAGACGATAAGATATATATGTTACTTGAATAATTTTTGAAATCTAGTCAGAAAAAATAGCCAAACACAAATATAACAAGCAAGACTCTCTTAGATGACATAATACATAATAATTAATAAATACTTGTACAAAATGACCAATATTAAAATGAAAAGAATAATTAATAAATACCTGAAGTTTTATCAATTGAGAGTTGAACTTCTCTGCCATGTTGCCGAAAGAAGACATGGCGGTTTCCCCATACAACCTTGTAGTTCTGTTGGAAGCTAACATCACCAGTTTTTGTGGCATATACTATGGCCACTGCCACACAGAGAAGAAGGAAAAACCAGAAGCTGCACAAGAGTTTAACAGTTAATAAATTACCATAAAAGCGAACAGAATTTGAAGACAAAAAGCACTTACTTTTGTTGTTTGTGCAAATGAACCATTGTGTCAAACAATGTACACCACACTATTTTATGTGTTTTTCATTGTAATTTATAGCAATGATTGTGGATTATGTGCAGAGTATGACGGTAATGAATCTTAACTACATTTCCATGTCAAGGAAACACTTTGGGTGAGGAAGAAGTGAAAGTGTAAAGTGACAGATACATCCATTAAAGCAGCACACAAGTTGTGGCTTTATTCTTTCAAGTTGGTCTATTTTCACGTTACTCTTATGCCTTCTGAAAGCTCCCTCTTTGTTTCTGTGCACCACCCCTCATGAAAATCCCACTCACTAAACACATTTACATATACCTCTTAGAAATCCAAATAAGAGTTTAAGTCTTATATCAAATAATCATAAGTATATTACCTTAAGATTTTAAATTAAAATAAATAATTCTTATGTAGATTGAATTTAGGTGTAGATTGTATTTCTCACATGAATTTTCCTGATACGCAATAGACAATTTCTAAGATTGATGTGTTAAAAATTTAAATGAGTCTATGTTTTGTACAGATTAAAAATAAAAAAATTGAACATTATATAAGAAAAAAGATTTATAAACTTTTTTGTTTAAGATTTTGAATTTAAGATAATAATCTCTTATGTGAATAGGATTCGGTGTAAATTGTATTTGTTCGGTGAATTCTCTAGCATAGACTCTTCAATATGTTCTAACAATTTCTATGATGGATCATCTTGTACTAATCTTTTATGCATAGATATATATGGAATTTGAAACCTTGCTTTCTGTTATCTGAATCTTCTACTTAAAAAGGAAAAAAGAAACTCAAGTTCTCGTGCAAGAGGACATATCGTCTTTTTCGTAAGTGCATAAAATTAATACGAAGAAGCCCTCTTAAAATTGTTGAATATTCATTTCAATTATGCTTATACTATACACATGAATAATTTGAGTTTATTACAAACAGAAAATTCTAGCCCATTAAGATGGTATTTTATTATTATTTTCAAAGTGAAGAATTGTCAATGATAAATGAATTTTTATTTAGATTTTACATCTAAATATACATTTTAGGTTATATAATCTAAAAACATATTTAAAATTGTATAATTCAAAACATATTTTTGGAGTCTAAAATAGTTATATATTTAGATTTTGTAATCTATTCAAATTTAAAATATATTTTTAAATTGTACAATTCAAAATATCTTTCTGAATTACATGATCTGAAATATGTTATTAATTTCACATTTCAAAATTCAAAATAAATTTCTAAATTATAAAATAAAAGTTGTATTTTTAATTTATGAATAACTTGAACTTTTTCCACTCCTATAAAAGTGTAGGAAGAAACTCTATAGTGCAGAAAAAAAGGAACCTTTTTTATGTAGCTGTTGTCCTTAAGAGGAAATAAATATAATATATTTATAATTGTTATTATTATCATATTAAAAATAATTAATAATAGTAGTATTATTATTTTTATTATTATTATTATTATTATTATTATTATTATTATATAAAATTCTGACTCTGAAGGATCGATATTAAAATAATTTTATTTTTGACGAGTTAAATCATTACTGTGATTATCCAATTTGTGATAAAGAGTAGTCTCAATTGTTGCTTGCTTTCGTATGCATGTTGCTGTATTGACACATGTGATTAGAAGATAAAAAAAAGGAAGCAATAGTTATTTGAATGATAATAAAGTAAAAAGAAAAGAAATAAATAAAAAGGAATAGAAATGAAGGTGAAGTGTATAAAATTAACTACAACGGAGAAATAATAAAAAACGAATGAAAGAACATGGAAATTTACGTACCAAAATCAAGAAAATGATTTTTGTTTTTAGTTTTATAATAATAAAAAATATCACCCATGAAATCTAAATGATGACTATTGCCGTATAAAAATGTGGATAAGATTCACGTGATAGTCTTTTTCATGCACACATTGCTTGTAGGAAGAGTGTGTATCACTTAAAAGCGACACATTAATACATTTTTCTATTTGCACCACAAATAATTTTTCAAAAAAGTTAACCAAAAATAGAAATAAGGATTTTTCTTCCCTGCACCTCTAATATTTCTTTTGCACCCCAAGTAGTTTTTAAAATCCATAACTGTCATTTGAGCATTTGATCTTGATGCATTAAATGTTTGAAATTTTGAATCTTCCCCTCTTTCTCTTATTTAATGGAAACGAATCCTCCCCCACTAATTTAACAGGTAAATTAGTCCTCTTCCTGTTAGTGTTTTTCCGCTTTGCCTCCTGCCATGTTTGCCATGTACATATATAGGAATTATTTAGTTTGTGTGAGAATAGATGTATAGGAAACAGTTCGTTCTGTTGTCAAAACAATGAACCCAAAACTGAAAGTCGACTTTCATAAGGCATTCAAGATTGGAAATTAACTTTCGTAAGCGTGGATTTCCGTAATTAAAATAGACAGAAAGTGGACTTTCGAACCAGAGAAAAATCAATTCAAAACTTTCAGTAGAAGTCGACTTTCATAGGTTACTAGATGCATTGCATGTCGGCTTCCGGTGGATGAAATTAGGGACGTGGATAGTTTTTCGAAAGTGAACTTTATTTACCAGATGTTGACGTCTGATAAGGGAAGATTTTGGAAGTTGATAGCCAGTTAATTGCGTTTACGAACGTGAGTTTTGATTTTGAGACGTCGACTTCCAGTTAATTTCTTTTTTCTAGCCGTGGCTTTTTTGTTTCGGATATTGACTTCCGGTTTATTTAATTTTTTTTTTATCATTTTAAATTTTTTATTTTTAATATTTATGAAATATTTTAGTAGTTATGTAAATTTTTTCAAGGTTTTTATGTTGTAATTTTAATTTTAGTATGTTTTCTAATTTGTTAATTATAAACATGATTAGGATAAGAGGAGCATCTGTACCTCGTGACGACCCAAGTTCTTCACATGCTGAGGCTTCTGAGCAGGAGCCTAGACATAGACCTACAACATCTACTCGTAGAAGAGGTGAGGATCGTCATGGAGATAGTGGTCCATCAGCTCATGGAGAAGTTGGTTCATCAGCGAGTCATGGAGAAGGATCTCCATCATCAACAACTCCTGTTGATATTCATGAGGAGTAGGAGAATGTAATCCAGCCTAAGGAGATTGTTGCAGAGAAAGACCACGATGATTTAAGAGGATTTCCTAGAGGACTCAAGGACACTTCTTTGTTGACTGAATTTGTTGATCATGTCGCATATGCTATTTAGGATGGCCAGGTTAGTATAGTACTTTAATAATTTTTTGTTGAAATCAGTGGATGAATTTAAAACATTTGTATAATGGTTTTTACTAGGGCCGAGTGGACATGAAGTTGGTGTCCCATAGCAAGAAATTAAAAAGATTCGGAGTTTGTCATGAAGTTGTTGAGCCATTTGTTCAAAATTCTACATTGATGCCACTATGTCATATATGTTATGAATACCTTGATAAGTGTAAGACTTGGGAAACTAAATAAATAAATAAATAAATATTTAATACAAATGTGGGTAATGGGATCTTTATATAATTTAATATAGTGAGTTATGACAAGGAACAATATTAGGTCAAGTCGTTGAGAATACTTAGCTATTATGAGAGGTCCTGTGTATGTCATTAGTGTGTTAATTTAATTATTTAATTATTTTCGTGATATGCTTGACCATGGAGCGTTAAATAGGTTCCTTTTTGCCCAAATTCTTTTTGACATGAATGGGAATGTTCAGAAACCCTAGCCGTCATAGGGAAAATGGTTGAGAAAACCACCTGTTAATGGTACTTGATGGCCATTAATGTCTCCTTTAATCCATAATTTCGATTTTTATTTAATTTAATTGAATTAAGGGTTGAAAAGGGAAGAGAATAGAAGTTTTAGTGAGATAGAAATAGGGCATTTTGTGTGGGTTGCTGGGGAGAGTTATTGAAAGCACCAAAGCGTGAGAAAGGAGAAGGTTGAGAGGTTTTCTGCAAAGGCTAGGAGAGGTATCTGAGTTGTAGCAATTTTTGGTGCAAGGAGGAATCCTTAAAGTGCATTGGAGCAAGGAATCCAAGTTAGAGGAGTTGTACCTTGCGTTTTAAATTTTAATTATGTAATTGTGAATTGCATGAGAAGCATGGATGTTTGTTTATGTGTTTTTCTGGATTGTGTTGAGTTTTTTGGAAATTTTCCAGAAATCGCTTGGTGGGCCTTCAAAGCCGCTAAGCGACTCATGTTGAATCAATCCAGTTTGGTGTGTTTTCTCTAGTTGGTTGGTTTTGGGGGAAATTGTTGTGTAAGTGAGGTTTGTGTGATCTTAATGAATATTTTTGGACATGTCTATATTATAATTTGTCTTTGTGGGGTCTTCAATTGATAACATCATTGTCTGAGTTCATAGAAGGATTCATATGGAATTTAGGCAGCATGATTTTGGATTATAATGAGTTGTGATTTGCTATGTAATTGAATGCCAATCGATTATGTGTGGAGTTGAACGTGTGAAAGAATATTGTTAGGTGAAATGGGGCGAGTAGGATGAATTTTGGGATGTGAGGTTTCGTGTAGAGGCAATGAAAATATGAGATTTTCCAGAAAAAGGTTGCACCACTTAGTGGCAAGCTATGTGGGGATCAGGTAGAGGGGTTCAATTTGGGGTTCAAGTAGAATTAGTTAGGTGAACCTAGGAGAAAAATAGGATTGTTAGTACCTTGTATACTTTAAGAAATCAACATGATTTCGAAGGTGAAGTAACTATATGTGGAATGAGATAATAATTGAGGAAAATTAGTGTAGGGTGATTGATACCAATATGGTGTGGCATGAGTCATAATACATGGCAGAGACTACTCTATGTATTAATCATAATCATGGTTCTTCTTATTCCCTATACTAAATTGGAATTAATGAGGTCCTATTTATAGCTGCATGAACCTATGGTGATGCTAAAGTGTAGTTGGCAAGTTGACTTGGATTAATTGGAAATTTCAATGTAGTCGGGACAATGGATGAATACGGGTTGATTTTGTCTAACTCTAATGGTTGGCATAGTTAAGGGTGTGAATACATGTGGGGATAAAAAAGTGAGTAAGGCATATGAGGGGTGGATTTCCAGACATATTGAGGGGAGTTGTGTACTTGGCATCTATGCAAAGTGCTTTTTGATGATTTGATTGTGCTAAACTGCATTTTGTGGTGCCTTAACCAGTACAACTCGTTGTATTGGTGTAGTGCCTGGCGGTGAGAATTGAACTACAAGCAATAACTACAAAAATAGGGGGTCCTTGAAGCACTTAGCGCTTGGCGGAGAGGATGATTTTGCCAAACGATACCTGTGTGGACAATTACCACTGGAACGCGTGGCGCTTAGCGGTGAGGATGGTCCCGCCAAGAGATACCTGTAAAATCAGAGACCTCTAGGGCGCGCGGTGCCTGGCGGCGTGTGGCTTCTGCTAGGCGGTCTACAATGCAATTTTTCCTGGCGACGCTTAGGCAGTGCCAGGCGATAGCGCAAGAGACAAGGGTTGTTCATTTGGAATTATGCGTGGTCTACACTACTTTGGATGATACCTAAAGTATGGAACTTTTTAAGGACATTCTTGAGTTGTGGCTCGGAATGGAGGACAAACATGTGGCGATCCCTGGTTATGGCCTGGTGGTATGAGAAATTTGGTGTAAGCATGCGAGTTGTGGCCCGTATTGGTTGGCTCAACTTGATTGGCAATCACAAGTAGTGGCCGGTGATGTTGTGAATCTTGTGTTGAGAATACAGAGTATGGTTCACATTTAGGAGCTCCACTTGGCAATTTAATTGGTGGTTTGTAACATGATAGTTCCAAATGTGTAATCTACGAGTAGTGGTTGTAACACCATAGGCGGATATTACTTGATAAAACAATTTTTATTTAACTTTTGGAAATTTAAATAATATATAGATTCCAAGCGCGAGAAAAATTTAAAACTTATATCGCGGAAATCCAAACACACTTTATCATCCTTATTACAAATCCATAATTAAGAAAACATAATAGAGGCTTATTAAAATTTGTTTTTGTAAATAAAAACATAAAGTAAATTCCCATAGTCGGCCCCGCTCCATCTCTAGACATCAACATCCTTACCTGGATTCACATTTATTCCCCTAAGTCGCACGATCATCATCATACATAAATAGAAATTGTGAAATAAAAAAAGAAAAACAAACAAATAATAAATAATGAGAATTAACACCCACCCAACTTATCTTAGCCAATTCTTGGTTCATTGACTCCTTTATACCTTCCACCCCAATCTCATAACCTATATGATAAGGATTCATACACAACCTTGGTCTTTAGGGATTATCATGTTTCCACGAAATTTCCCGCTTGTGGTCCTACCCTACGGACCCGCCCGTAGTCCAACTTTACGAACCTCCTCGCTCGTAGTCCAACATACATGAACACCTGTTATGAACCTCCCCGCTCATAGCAGGCTCAAGTGTGAGCACGGAACATACGAATCTCCCTGTTCATATCCCCACACAAGAGTACAACGAATACAAACCTCTTCGCCACATCGATCATGTATTTCCAGCTCCATTACGAACCACTAATGCAGGAGAGTATTTTTGCCGCGGTTATTTTGAATCTTTGATCTCAGTTTAAGACCCGAGGCATATATTGCCGAGGAAAAAAATGTTACTTTTCTGCCTCGGTTCACACCTGAGACATATTTAATCATTACTGTCTCGGTTCTAGAATAACCGAGGCCTAATGTAGGCATTAAAAATAAAAAAAAAATTAAAACACCCACGCACCCAAAGTAACGCAGTGGCCATTTCAAAATCTTTTTTCCCATTACCATTTCCCACGCACCCACTCACTGGAAATGGCAGCAGCGACCCAAGGCTGTAACTGCCAACGGCAAGAAAAACCAGTCCTGCCACCGTCACGACGCACCATCACCGGACCTACTGAGGACCCAAAACGCGAACCCTAAGTCGCAGAACCAGATCGTCGCTGACTCGAAACCTCTACGCGGAACAGATCGGCGTCGTTGTGACGATGGAGACGAAAACCTTTGACGACGCCATCGCGAATCGTGCACCGCTGGAGGAACCACCATCACCGCAGCCAAAACCAAAACCTGCAAGAAAACCCAGAACCAGATCGTCGTTGACTCGAAACCCCTATGCGTAAAAGATCGGCGCCGCTGTGACGATGGAGACGAAAACCTTTGACGAAGTCATCGCGAATCGCGCACCGCTGGAGGAACCACCATCGACGCAGACCACCGCAGCCAAAACCAGAACCTGCAAGAAAACCCACAACCAACAGAGGAAAAATGGTTTGACGGCGTCGCGAAACCAGGCCGCCACGATGGTCATGATGCTCATCGGAGACGCTTGCGAACCACCACTGAAAACCATCATCGGCGTCGCGGGCACCTCGTCACCAGGAACCATGAATGCGAGAACAATCTTATCCCGCTTTGGTGTGTGTTGGGTCTGATTTTGGAGAGGGGTTTTTTATTTATTTGACCTAACTCTTATGCCTCGGGTGCAAATCAAACGAAGCAGATAAGAAGTATACACCTCGGTTATTGGACAACCGAGGCAGAACTTTTTCGTTCAAATGAAAATTTAAAAATTGTGGGAGATTTGAAAATTCTGGTAGGCATTAGGCCTCGGGTCTGTGTGAACCGAGGTAGAATGTGGATTTCTGCCTCGGGTATTATAATAACTGAGGCATAAAAGACGTAAAAATTTCAAAATTGCCACCGCGTGTTTATATGTCTCGTTTGCTCTGTAACCGAGGCATAAAGGCCGAGTTAGAAAGTCAAAACTGTACTAGTGAACCTTCCCGCTAGTAATTCAATCAAGCATATCCCATACCAAACCATTGAGTCCATCCTTGCAAAATCCTCTACAAAGGACCCCTGCCCCTGCACTATTGCTTGGCATTGCCCAAGCGTCGCCAGACGAAACTGTGCTCCAGACCGCCTGGTTGTACCCTCCTACCTCCAAGCGTTAAGTGCCTCAATGACCTCTTTGTTTATTGCTTGGCGAAAACATACACGCCGCTAGGCGCCACACCAATAAAGTGAATTTTACTGGCTTAGGCACAACAAAATAGTTCTAACACACTAAGCATCACATTTTACACATCCAAAATGCTACTTGTACGTTATCAAAGATCAACATATCTCAAATTGAATCATTCATAGTTTCTAACCATCAATCAAAGTAAACATTCATGCTTTTAGACTTGGAGATTTGACATCATTTAAAAATAGTCAAGCATGTACATGGAGCATGAGAACATAGGATCAACAATTTAATCATGCATGCAATCATACCAACCTCACAGTACCTCTAATACAATTGCATCCTAATGCACCACATCCCCTTTCAAAATTCAAACAGCCAAAGGATAACCAACACATTCTTAGGCGCACCCTAATAATTATTTGATTAGGTTATTAGACATATATGTAAGTGAAATGCTTCCAAACAACTAGCTCTTATACTTTTAAAACATGCAAGCAGTATACCAGTATCAAAAGTACTCATTCTACTATTTCGTTTTCATAAGTCAAACCAATTTGAATTTTAACATAGTTTATACCATAATCTCAAGCATCATTCACATCCATTTAAGAATATGTTAATCACTCATCAGTGCTATTTTCAAGAACTAGGACAGTTCACATAATCCCTATTTCATTTTTCCCCACATGAACCCAAAACAGGATGTTGTATCCCAGTCATCGCCTGACGACACACTCATACCACCAAGCGTCACTTCTAAAATTCTAGAAATTCTAAAATTTCCCTTACTTGCTTGGAAATTCTCAAGCATCATTCACATCCAACATGTATACACATTTAATTAATTCCCAAAATCACCAAAAGGATTAAATTCGACTTATACACATCACAATTGGCATTCATTTTCCAAACCCACGTTTAACCCTCATGTATATATTTCCCAATTCATCAAATCACCATTAAAAGAAATCATTATCAGTCAATTATGCCAGGAAATATACAAGCAATGTTTGATAAGCTGCAAAACACCAAAATACATCACAAACGAAAATGATATTTCAACAAAAAAAATTGACAAGATTTTTACAAATCTGACGTGGCACTAGTGTTTTTTAAATTTTATTACAAAAAGGCAAACGTTACATGTGTGACATGTTTGGAAATTGAAAGTTAGAAGTTAGTTAGAGAGAGAAAGGGAGAAAGGGAGAAAGCGAGAAACAGAACAGCGGAAGAGAGAGAGAAAGCAACTGGTTTTCGTCGGAGATTTGTGCTTCAGAGACTGTCCTACCTGAAGTTGTCGCCCTCCGTCCGTCCCATAGACTATCCATATTCATCCAGACCGTGGCATTTATAGCTATGGTGGAGAAAGAGACGGAGAGAAAAGGAGTGTTGCAAAGGAAGAGGAGAGGAACATCCATTGAAGATGGCGAGAGAGTGAGAGAAGTGAAGCACTACAGAATAGTGGTTGAAAATTAGAGTCATTGTAGCCGTTTGTGGGGAGTAGCACATACATATGTGGGGACCTACAATATACTTTATGTTTATAAGGTTCCAAGTTTCACTAAAGTTAATTCAATTAACGCATTTGGATCATTCAACATTGATTCACTAACTCACAATGTAATGTCTATCATCCAATGTCCATTTAATGAAGTCGGTAGTAGTCTAACTTCACTTTACGAAAAATAAACAACTGTAACCAAAGTGGGGACTTACTCCTAACTATGTGGAGAGTAACGTCAAAATTTTTTATAACAAGTTGCATATTTGAAAAATTTGTATTTAAACATCATATTTCGATCACATCATTCATTCACTCACTAACAAAGTAATTTCCATCATCCAATTAACATGAACTAAAGTGGGTCGTTTGTCTAATTGCATAATAGCCAAAAAACACAACTCAAAACAAAATGGGGAGTTAAACATAACTATGTGGGGAGTTAGGTGGAACTTTATTTCTATAGAGTGCAGACTTTTATATATCGTATTTGGATCATTGCTCTTTCATTCACTAACTTACAAACTCTTGTCCATCATTCAATCTCCAAGAACTAAAGTGTGTGGTTTGTCTAACATGGCATAACCCAAAAAACACCAATCAAATATAAGTGGGGAGTTAGGCATAACTATGTGAGGAGTTAGGTGGAACTTTCTTTCTATAGAGTGCAGATTTCAGTAAATGTCATTTATATATCGTATTTGCATAATTGGTCTTTCAATCACTAACTTACAAACTCTTCTCCATCATCCAATCTCCATGAACTAAAGTGGGTTATTTGTCTAATAAGACAGAACCCAAAATACAAAACTAAAAAAAAAGTGGGGAGTAAGGCAAAAATATTTGGAGAGTTACGTGAAAATTGATTTCTATAAAGTGCAGATTTCAGTAAAGGTCATTTATATATGGTATGTGGATCATTGTTGTTTCATTCACTGACTTATAAACTCTTGTGCATCATCCAATCTCCAAAAACTAAAGTGGGTGATTTGTCTAACATGACATAAACCTAAAAAACACCAATCAAATATAAGTGGAGAGTTAGGCATAACTATGTGGAGAGTTAGGTGGAACTTTATTTCTATAGAGTGCAGATTTCAGTAAACATCATTTATATATCGTATTTGGATAATTGGTCTTTCAGTCACTAACTTACAAACTCTTCTCCATCATCCAATCTCTATGAACTAAAGTGGTTATTTGTCTAATAAGACAGAACTAAAAAAAAAAGTGGAGAGTAAGGCATAAATATGTGGGGAGTTACGTGAAAGTTGATTTTTATAGAATGCAGATTTCAGTAAAGGTCATTTATATATCGTATTTAGATCATTGGTCTTTCATTCATCAACTTACAAAGTCTTCTCCATCCTCCAATCTCCATTAACTAAAGTGGGTGGTTTGGCTAACAAGACAGAACCCAAAAAACTTAACTCAAAACAAAGTGGGGAGTAAGGCATAAATATGTGGGGAGTTACGTGAAAGTTGAGTTTTATAGAGTACAGACTTCAGTAAAGGTCATTTATATATCATATTTGGATCATTGGTCTTTCATTCACCGACTTATAAAGTCTTCTCCATTCTCCAATCTCCAATCTCCATTAACTAAAGTGGGTGGTTTGTCTAACAAGACAAAACACAAAAAACATAACTCAAAACAAAGTGGGGAGTAAGGCATAACTATTTGGGGAGTTACGTGAAAGTTTTTTTCTATACAGTGCATACTTCAATAAAAGTCATTTATATATTGTTTTTGGATCATTGCTCTTTCATTCAACGACTTACAAAGTCTTCTCCATCATCCAATCTCCATTAACTAAAGTGCGTGACCTGTCTAACAAGACAGAACCTAAAAAACACCAATCAAATATAAGTGGAGAGTTACACATAACTATGTGGGGAGTTAGGTGGAACTTTATTTCTATAGAGTGCAAATTTCAGTAAACATCATTTATATATTGTATTTGGATAATTGATCTTTCAATCACTGACTTACAAACTCTTCTCCATCATCGAATATCTATGAACTAAAGTGGGTTATTTGTCTAATAAGAAAGAACTCAAAAAACACAACTCAAAAAAAAGTGGGGAGTAAGGCATAAATATGTGGGGAGTTACGTGAAAGTTGATTTCTATAGAATGCAGATTCCAGTAAAGGTCATTTATATATCGTATTTGGATCATTGGTCTTTCATTCATCGACTTACAAAGTCTTCTCCATCCTCCAATCTCCATTAACTAAAGTGGGTGGTTTGTCTAACAAGACAGAACCCAAAAAACATAACTCAAAACAAGTGGGGAGTAAGGCATAAATATGTGGGGAGTTACGTGAAAGTTGATTTCTATAGAGTGCAGACTTCAGTAAAGGTCATTTATATATCGTATTTGGATCATTGGTCTTTCATTCACCAACTTACAAAGTCTTCTCCATCCTCCAATCTCCATTAACTAAAGTGGATGATTTGTCTAACAAGACAAAACACAAAAAACACAACTCAAAACAAAGTAGGGAGTAAGGCATAACTATCTGGGGAGTTACGTGAAAGTTTTTTTCTATACAGTGCAGACTTTAGTGAAAGTCATTTATATATTGTTTTTGGATCATTGCTCTTTCATTCAACGACTTACAAAGTCTTCTCCATCATCCAATCTCCATTAACTAAAGTGGGTGGTTTGTCTAACAAGACAGAACCTAAAAAACACAACTCAAAACAAAGTGGGGAGTAAGGCATAACTGTGTGGGGAGTTACTTGCAAGTTTTTTTCTATACAATGTAGACTTCAATAAAGGTCATTTATATGTTGTATGTGGATCATTGCTCTTTTATTCACTGACTTACAAACTCTTGTCCATCATCCAATCTCCATGAACTAAAGTGGGTGGTTTATCTAACATGACAAAACCCAAAAAACAGCAATCAAAACTAAGTGGGGAGTTAGCGATAGGTATGTGGAGAGGTTGGTGGAACTTTATTTTTATAGAGTGCAGATTTTAGTAAAGCTGATTTATATATCGTATTTGGATCATTCATTCATCCATTCACTGATTTACAAAGTCCTTTTCCATCATTCATGCACTGACTTACATTCACACAAATGAAAATTTACTACTTTAATATTTCCCCTGTATCCTTTTCTTTTCAAAAATGTCCCAACAAATTATTAAATGGGTAGTTGCGATTGTTTTAGTAGGGACTTGTGCTGAATATTTCTGTAGTTCAATCCATATCTTACATCAATTATTAACTTCAACAATCCTAAACAAAACATCAACAAACTAACCATAACAATGTAAGCTAACATTTCCCATAACAAGGTCACCTGCATTAAGGATACATCAGACTTAATACAAAAATAAGTACACATCACACTTGGTATTGCAAAGATAACATCCACATAGAAGTCATCATGGCTTCTTTAATTAACCAAAAATATATAAAGCTTCATACTGTAATTCACTTAATATAACACAAAAAACATAAATCCATTACTACATTTTTGCAATTCAAAATCCCCAACAACTCATCCTAATGTTGGTCATTTCAATTTCAAATTCTTCTTATTTCCATAAACGTTCCTCTCCTCTTCCTTTGCAACACTCATTTTCTCTTTGTCTCTGTCTCCACCACTAGTCTAAATGCCACGGTCTGGATGAATAAGCACAGTTTATGGCACGGACGGACGACGACAACTTCAGGTCGGACAGTCTCTAAAGCACAAATCTCCGACGAAAATCATTTGCTTTCTCTCTCTCTTCCGCTGTTTTGTTTCTCGCTTTCTCCCTTTCTCCCTTTCTCCCTTCCTCCCTTTCACCCTTTCTCTCTCTAATTAACTTCTAACTTTCAGTTTCCAAACATGCCACACGTGTAACATTTGCCTTTTTGTAATAAAATTTAAAAAACACTGGTGCCACGTCAGATTTGTCAAAATCTTGTCAAATTGTTTTATTGAAATATCATTTTCACATCACAAAGACACCAAAAACTTATAGGAACAAATTGTTCTAGTTCGCACTGCTTGGCAGTTCTTCCTTGCCACCAGGTGATTCATCACAGAAACCAGAAATAGAAAGAAATTAAGTTGCATCACTTGGTAGGCCTTCATATCTGTCAGGCAGTTTCTGGGCAAAAACCCGGAATTCATGTAAAACAACACAAAATGAAGGGGATTCAAGCAGTTAAACCACATTATCATCCAAAACAGATTAATTGAAAAGAAAACACGTATGTACAACTCCCCTTACCTACTTTCTTTGCTCTGAATGCAATCCTAATGATTCTTTCTTGTCCTCAAGGCTTCAATCCTTGTCTTCACTCTAAAACTTCATTTTCAATACTCCAATGCTCTCCCTAATATGAAATTTTCACTCTTCTCTCTTGTTGCCACACTCACAAAATTATGACTTCTCACTTAACCTCTCCTTACCTCATTTTCCAGCCCAAAAATAAATAAAAAATAACAATAAAATGAAATTAATGAAAAATTAAAGGTTAGTGGCCATTAACTGGTGGTTTTACTACACCACAACTGCCACCATTCCACCCCTTTATTTTCGTAGAGAATATCTAAAGTTTCTAGGATTTCCACCACTTAGCAAAAATATTAAAACATAAAGAAGGTCTACTCATGCCAGCCAAGGTTCAAACTGACATCCTTCTAAACCATTAACATAAGCACAACCATCAAACCAACACATGTTTCATGAGAAATCATGCATACATATAGTGGTAAATTATGTTTCTGTATTCACAATATATATGTAAAATAAAACACAATTAAAATATCACCTTAATAGCATACACAAGATTCAAACCCAAGCTTTTTCAGCAACACTCAACACTCTCAACCACTTGAGCTACCATTGCTCCTTGTCCATGACTCGTCAAGTAAATCTCTTATGAGTACTTCTAACCCATAATTATTTGTAATTTATTTATTATTATTTATTTAAATTTCTTGGGTCTTACATTCTCCCCAACTTAAAAGAATTTTTGTCCTCAAAATTTCACTTATTAGGAAATAAGTATGGTTATGATTCCCTCATGAGATCCTCCATCTCCCATGTCACCTCTTGCGTAGCCTCGTCCTAAAGGACCTTTACCGTCCAAATCTTCTTCCCTCTTAACTTCTTGACCTGAGAGTCTAATATCTTTACTAGGCTCACGTCTAAAGTCAGATCTTCGCTGAACTGGACATCATCTACCTCTAGCACATAAGTGGGACTCGTAATGTATTTCCATAATTGAGACACGTGAAACACATTGTGCAAGTTTGCCAGATGTGGTGGCAACGCAATCTCATATGCCACCTGACCGATCCTCTTATTGATCTGATATGGCCCTATGAACTTTGTCGTCAACTTTCTAGATTTGATCGCTCTCCCAATGCTAGTGGTTGGGGTAACCCTGAGGAACATATGACCCCCCTTGTCAAACTCTAGTGGCCTTCTTCGTTTATCTGCATACGACTTTTGTCGACTTTGTGTCGCATGCATCCGATCCTGAATCAGTTTGACCTTCTTTATGGTTTGTTGTAACAATTTAGGTCCAATGGTCACTGACTTCTCATCCTGGTACCAATAAAGCGGTGTCCTACACCTTCTCCCATACAAGGCCTCAGATGGAGCCATCCCGATACTTGAGTGATAACTATTGTTGTATGTGAACTCCACCAAAGGAAGTACCTCACTTCAACCACCCAAATGGTCTAATACAAAAGCCCTAAGTAGATCTTCCAATGATTGAATGATCCTTTCAGATTGACCATCTGTCTGAGGATGATAGGCGGAACTTATCCTCAATTGGGTACCCAACGCTGCTTGTAATAACTTTCAAAATCGGGAAGTAAATCTCGGATCATGATCCGATACTATGCTTGTTGGAACCCTATGCAATATGACTACCTCTATAATATACAACTCCGTCAGCTTATCCATGAACATTATGTGATTAATTGGTAAGAAATGAGTGCACTTCGTGAATCGGTCTACTATCACCCATATGAAATCATGACCCTTAACGAACCACATCAAGTGGGTCAAAAAATCCATGGAAATCCTATCCCACTTCCAGGAATTACCAGTGGTTGTAGCGTACCTCCCAACCTTTCGTGTTCAATTTTAGCTTTTTGACACACCAAATAGGATGCCTCGAAGTCTACCACATCTGTTTTCATCCTTGTCCACCAGAATGATTCATTTAGATCCTTATATATCTTAGTCATAACCAAATGTATACTAAGATGACTTTTATGTGCCTCCTCCAGAATCCTCCTCCATAAATTCCACTTCTCGGGAATACACCCTCGATCCCGGAATCGTAGGATGCCATCTGATCCCATCTTCAATTTTTTTTCTCTTTCTCTGTACCCAACCAACCAACAATCTGTTATAGCTTAGTATCATGCCCCTATTTCTCTCGAATCTCTTCTAAAAAGGCATTGGTGACCTTTAACATACTACACGTGATATGATTGGAAGCCAGTTGCTACCCCAAGTTCATATCACGTAGTTTCTCGATTAGGTCCAACTCTTTCACCATCAACGAAGACACGTGCACCCGCTTTCGGCTCAAGGCATCTGCTATAACATTAGCCTTGCCCAAATGGTAAAAGAGCTCAAAATCGTAATCCTTAAGGTACTCCATCCATCTCCGTTGTCTCATTTTAAGCTCTTTTTGATCAAATAGATACTTCAGACTTTTATGATCACTAAAGACTTAGAATTGGGAGCGATACAAATAATGTCTCCAAGTCATAAGAGCAAACACCACGACAGTCAGTTCCAGATCATGGGTGGGATAGTTCTTCTCGTGAATCTTCAACTACCAAGAAGCATATGCCATTAGCCTCTTTTCTTCATTAACACACATCCCAGACCCTGATACGATGCATCATAGTACACCTTAAACACCTTGGTCTTACACGAAAAATCTTATAGTATCTTTGATGAATGGGATCCACCACCCCAACCCTAGACAACACTTTCATGTAAGCTTCAGTGCCTATTTTTTGCTATATGAAACGATTAATCAATAAAAAGATATATTTAAACCATTGGTGTGACTTTTCCTTTTGTACAATGACTAACTTTATTTCTACTAACATCTAGGTATGTGTTATGAAAATACAAATGATGTTTCTATTGTTTAAGTACATATGCATGGCTATTTTATATGAAAATAGGATTTAACCTAATAAAAAAGGAGACCAAACAACTCTAATTATTACTAATAAAGCACTTTGGGGTATAAAAAAAATAAAACATCTATAAGTTTTCTCTTAAAGTGACTGATATGTGCGACCAAAATTGATTATCACTTTTACAAATGATCGACAATTATTAGTCAACAAATACCTCTAAAATAATTAACAATATAATCTGTTATTGCAATAGTGCCCTAGATAATAGGGGGCACAATCATGCTATTGAGAGTAAAAAAAATGATAGCTTTAGAATGGATATTGGACAACCAATTAAAAGTCAAGTCGACTACACCTCATCAACATAAGAGAGTACATAAGCAAAACAAAGTTTTTTTTTCACATCAAGTAGAGGCTTTATTACATCTTCTTGAAATCTACATGAAAAAAATTGAGAAATGTCACTTCCCTAATATAGATATCAGGACAAGTATAATTAGTTGTAAATTTAGAATGGTTCAATATGAATCATATACTATTCTTTTTCCAACCTATCAATCAAGGTGTACACGATTAAGAGTACAATTTAGAATAAATAATTGAGAAAAATGGAGATCATTTTTATATATCAAAGACTCAAAATAGGCACAACTGTCCCTTTTGTTGACTATGTTAATTTAGACATGGTCCTACACTATAGCATTTGCTCTTCTTCCATGTGGAGGATACCTGTAGTAAGTAAGCAACAAATCAATAATTACGCCATCGGACCTAAATTTTATATGGAAATTGTTTTGGAAGAATTAGAATCGAGGTTAATGTCTGAAGTACAAAAAAAACTGAAATTACCGACGGAAATTTTACCGACAGAAATTTAACGACGGATTCTTAAATTTTAATTACCGACGAAAAAATCCGTCGGTAAAATTCGTCGGTAATTCAAATTTTTTTAACCGAAAAATTTACCGACGGATTTTTTCGTCGGTAAAAGAAGCGCGAAATTTCCCGCCCAAATTTGAATTACCAACGGATTTTTCCGTCGGTAAATCCGTTGATACTTATATAACTCAAAATCCGTCGATAAAATTCGTCAGTAAAAGAAGCGGGAATTTTCCCGCCCAAACTCACATTATAAGAAGACGAGAAGAAGAAGAAAAGAAGGAAAAGAAAGAGAAGAAGAAGAAGAGAAGAAAAAGAAGGAAAAAGAGAAGAAGAAGGAGGAGGAGAAGGAGAAGGAGAAAGAGGAGAAGAAGAAGAAGAGGAAGGAGGAGAAGAAGAAGAGGAAGAAGGAGAAGATGAAGGTGAAGAAGAAGAAGGAGAAGAAGAAGAAGAAAGAGGAAGAAGAAGAAGACGAAGGCGGTGGCGACAGTGGCGACGGCGGCCGCGAGTTTGGTGGCCATGGCGACGACGACGACGACGGCGGCAACGGCGACGACGACTGCATCCGCGAAAAAAAAAACGAAAAAAAAAATTGAAAGAGGGAGGAGGAAGAAGATGAATAGTGCAACAAATTTACTGACGGATTTTTTGGTAATTACCGACGGATTTTTCGATCGGTAATTACCGACGGATTTTTTCGTCGGTAATTACCAATAGATTTACCGATGGATTTTTTCGTCGATAATTATCGACAGATTTACCGACGGATTTTTCTGTCGGTGATTACCGACGAAACATGATTTTGTCGGTAAAATTTTACCGACAAGCATTTTACGGACAGATTTTTGACCGTCGATAATCCGTCGATAATGTTAATTTAGCGACGGATTTTGACCATTACCGACGAATTTTGACCGTCGGTAATATTGGTTTTTCTTGTAGTCTATAAATGGAATACAAGTGTACATATTATTAGATGTTATCAAGGTGGATTAACACTAAAATAATCGCCAAAATTCATACCAGAACAATTCACTTATATGAAATATACATCATCAAAATTCATCCAATTAATCACCAAAACAAAAGGATTATCATCAAGGTTAATCCAGCAGTTGACAAAAGCAAATAGCTAATAAACTAATCCAAAAGTTGACCAAACAAATGCAATCTTCATAGGTATTAAAGTCTCCACTTCACCATTTTCACTCTTTTTTGCTTTTACACCTGCAACTCGAGAAGTGAGATTTCATATTAAAATTTCCTATATTTGCATGTAGAATTTTGTCTAAACTTTGGAGATTCGACAAAATGCTGGAAAAACCTCAGGACAACAATATAACCACAAATTAGATCTTAAAATATTAACTATTCCCAACACAACAACTCAATTGGAACAAGAAAATCCTAATCAAAAACAAAATATGGCAGTGAAAGATGAGTAAAACCACTAAAAGAGTAGAAGACGAAACCCATTTCAAACCTGGTTACTAGAAATAACAATGGCAAAAAAAGAGCATAATAAAACATGAGAGAGTGAGATTGAAACACAGACTAGTAGCTGAGGAAGAGCTCATCAAAACCAGTAGTGACGAACTGAACCATAACGAGAGATAAGCGAAACTAGCGGCCACGAACGGTGAAATGACGAGAATTAAGCAAGTGAGAAAAACGGAAAGAGAGGAAACAAACGATAGAGAAGGAACAAATATTCTCAAAAACACATGATTATTAAACAATACCTTTTGTAATTGAAAACCATACTTACATTTCTTGATTAAAATGATATCATCAATTTATCTACGGTAACATTTAAAAAAAATGTTACAATATTATTACTAATACTATTTATAGTAATATATTTTAAAAAATGTCAGCATATAAAATTTATATTTGATAACATTTTTAATGATAAATATAATCAGAAAAATTTAACTAAAATTAATAAATCTTATAATGAATGTTAATATATAATTATTAATATAAATTAATAAGTTATAATAACATTTATTTAAAATATAACTTAATATAATTTATAATAATATTTATTTAAAAATCTTATTATAATTTGTAAAATTGATCTACAGTAACAGTAACATTTTTAATAATTATAACAAAAAAATGTTATTAAAGGTAAGGAGAAATGTAGTAATCTACATTTTTAATAATTATGGCAAAAAAATATTACTAAAGATAAGAAGAAATGTAATTATAGGTGACATTGTTAAAAGTGTTACAACATTAGGATTAATATTTTTTATAGAAACATTTTTAAGAAAAATGTAACTAATATATGTATAGTAACATTTTTAATAAATGTTACTAAGTAAATGTAAATATAGTTAGGAAATGCAGTAGATATCCATAATAATTGCAAACATATTGGTGCATTCGGTATTCAAATTGATCTGATCAATAAAAATAATAGATTTGGAGAAACATCTTTTTATTCAATAGTATTATCTCAATTAAAAGTTGTACATTAAAAAAAATTATCTGTATTGCATGACACACAGTGAAAATTATATCTATATATATATATATATCAAATACAACATTAAAATTCAATATATCCGCTTTCGGATATTTGTTTAAATGAGAGAAGGGTCAACCTAATCAAATAAATAAATTTATACACCTAATAAAGTAGATGCCAGTAGCATTTTAACCAAAATAAAAATAAAATAAGAGTACCAAAACCTCTTTCATTTCTCGAAATTCTTTTAGTTCATCTAAATTGTTCTTCAAAGCAACTAATTCAGATTTCTTAACAGAAAGTGTAGACTTGGCCATAATCAATTCTAGAGTAAACATCTCTAGTTTTCCTCCAAGTTCAAATTCTAGTGTTTTTTTCGAGTTTACATTGTAAAGAACTAATCTGCATTACAGACACCACTAAACCATTAATTGAACATCATCTTAGATAAAAATAAATAAAAGAAGTTCCAATATTCTATGTTACCTTGTCTTCACTCTTCGTCTCAAACAGCTTTTGTTTGAATTTTTTTAAACATAACCACTAGTCAGTAAATTTTCTTACTGAGCAATCAAAACCATGTATGCTTGCATAAGTGACACGAGAAGTTTTCATATAAGATAAATAACCAAAGTTTTGCAGAAATCTTAGACAGTGAAAACATTTTTACACCAACAATGCATTTAAATTAAACTCTGTAATCATTTACACCTCTGGAATATTTATTTGCACATTGATTGGATCGAATGACAAATTCTAAACGTAAAAAGATGAAAAAAAAAATAGTTATCTCCATTCTAGAAGTGTTTACCTTCAAGGGAAAAGAGTAGTTGTTATTATCTCTTCTTAAAATTCTAAAAAGTTTTGCAGCATTTCCTATTCTTGTTTTTGCTTCTGACGCAATTTTTCTATCAACTACTCAACATGATTTAAAAATATTACAACAAATAGTTGAGACATGCATTTTACAGCTCAATAGTAAAAGGATGGTGGAAGTTTGATTGAGCGTATTTTGAATATTTTGAAGAAACATTAACTTTTCTTGACAACTTTTGGACAGCCCTTTTAGGGTAAAGATTTCCAAAAGTTTAAGCAGAAACAAACTCAGAACCTCACATGAGCTTTTCCAACCCCACTTGAGGAAAAAATAGACATCTGAATCTGTTGCCATCGAAAAATGCCAAACAATAAATTACTATAAAATTTATCAACTCACACAAGGTAAAAAGGAAAAAAAAAACCAACTGAATCAGAATTCTGGACCACGTGCAATTTGAGTCGTCCTTAATTAACAACCTCAATCTCAAAAAAATGAAAAAAAAAAATATTCACAAACAATTAATAGAATTCCAGCAAAGAACAGGAGAAGAGTACCTATGGTGAGGACCTTAATCAAAACAAAGCGTATGCCCTTAAAGTACGTGAAAAATTCTTTGAGAGTTCGGGGTACTGGGTGCGGTACTCATGTCATCCCAACCAAGGGGATTTTTTATTGTGATATATTCTTCTAGCCTAGAGTTTTGTGCTCACCACAGATTCGGGTCGGGTTGGGTTGAAATTTTTTTACAAATTTCAATACGGATTGATTTTTGACCCGACTCATTTAAAACTCGGCTCATTCGGTTGAACCCGTGGTGAGCCGGGTTGGTTCACCAACCCGCAGATAAAAGGGTCACACAAGTGTTTTTATTTTCTTTTATTAAGTTGGGTTTTACATTTGGGTCATGTTAGGTTGTTTTTTTAACAATTACAATTTAGTTTTGACTGAAAAAAAAATTGAATTAAGTGAACCCGTGAGCCAACCCGTTTAACCTGCCAACTTGTGGTGGGTCGGACCGGGTTCGAATTTTTTTGGCTCGCTAAAAAGTGAGTCGGATTGGGTTGGCTCACTAAATCATTAACCCGTGGTGGGTCGAGCCGGGTCGGACCAGATTACCCGTTTTGACAGCTCTAATTTTGTATTTGCCCCATTGGATAAAGCCAGGACCAAGAGATAACCATGGGTTATGAAAATTATCCCTAAATGTAAAACCAAAATCTGACGGGTCATTGAAATTCAAATTTCAAATTTTGAAATAAACATAACAACATTTCACAGTAAAAAATTACCAAATCATTACTTGAATATAGTTTTCGTATCGTCAAATATCTTCTTCTTGCTTCGTCTGGAAATTTAGATATTACATTCAAAGTGTATTATTTCATGTAAATTATAAGTTCTTTCTTTTTCTGTCAATTTCAAGCATTATAACATTGTCACTTTAATCATCTAGAGATTTTCATGTAGTCTTTGATATGTAGAGTCTTTTTCTTTCTTGTTATTGGTTGATAGATTTATGACAATGTTCACGATCTTCAATTATAGAGAATTCCCTTTATATCTATTTACTCAAATATACAATAAGGTTCGGTACTTTCTTCAATAAGATCTTTAATTAGAATAGGTTCAATTAACGTTGAGCCTTACTTTACGATCTTCTTAATCTTATAATCTCTTGAAGTATTTGATCATTTATTTCAACGTTTAAATCTCTTTTATCAATTTGATCTTGATCTTCATATCACCTTGTGATTTGTTAATTCTTTGTTCACGCCAACTGATGATCTGAACTTGACTTGTCTACTACGTACCTTTAGTTTACTCGTGTAGTCATTCTTCTATATTAGTCATCTAAAGGAAGTACTCGTTTAATAAGGATTTTCAACATTCAACTTCATGACTCTAATCTAACAGTGATACTTGTCCAGTACCTTGTTGTGCTTGTATTGACTCGTCTAACGCTTTGCTTTGACTCGTCTAGTGCTTTAGTATGTCATGTTCACTTGTATGGCCAATGTATATCTCTACTGAATTCAACTGAGTCTGCACTATTTGAGTCATCTAGTAGCATGGTCATCTAACATCTTTAGTCATTTGGTCCAACTTATGACTTGTCTAATCAACACTTCTGATTGAGCTCATCTAAGTTTCACTTTCTTTCATGTTGGCTTTAGACTTCAAGCATAATTTGCTCTATGCTAATTGTGCTTTTGCTATACTTAAACTCATTGAACACACATTAGTTGAACAAAAACATACATTCACAATGAAGAACATGGTTGCCTAATGGTTATATATTTATGTCTAATGAAGTTTATAACCTAGCCAACTTTTCCTAAATCTAGTGTTTGTCTAAGATTATTGTCTAATCATCTTTGGCTATCCTTGAACATTACTTTACTAACTTGATTCTTTTATTTCATTATAGATTTTATTATCATCAAAATCTACTTATTGTCAGGCTTGTTTAATGGGATTTTCCAACATTTAATGCTAACAAATTGTTCTATATTACAAAATTTAGAGAAACCTTAGTATGCTTGATTTCAAGTACGACATTGAATGTTGACTTGGTACTTGAATTCTTGATGCAATGAGAATATAATTACACAAAACAAATGGAACAACTTGAATTAGCAAGATAAGAAAAAAGTTGATACCTGTAATATAAATTATTCTTATAGTTCATTGCATACAAGAGGATCAACCTCTACATCAAGCATTTTAAAATAGGGTTAAATATATTTTTGGTCCTTTAATTTTTACTAAAAATTGAAATTAGTCTCTCTTGAAAATTTGACTCAATTTAGTCCCTCAACTTTAGAAATACATGAATTTAGTCATTTTAACCAAATTTTGTTGAGTTTATTTAACATTTCAAACACGTTTCTCAACTAACATTGAAGTGGAATGTGTCAAATAGTATGAACAACTCAAATGCTATCGTAAAACGTGTTTGAAACGTCAAATAAACTTAATAAAATTTTGTTAAAATGACTAAATCTACACATTTCTAAAGGTATGAGGGACTAAATTGGACAAAAATTTTGAAGAGTGGCTAATTCTAATCTTCATTGAAAGTTAAGGGGTCAAAAACATATTTAACTCTTTAAAATAATAATATGTAATACAATTTACTCTTATTTTTCATCTCATTTACAAACACAACTAACTTATCTTTTTCAAGCAAAAAAGGCTAATATCATGTAGGGATCCTCTTAAGAAAAAAAAAATCATAAAGACTATTAAAATCAATTTAGAAACTAATTATAATTTTTCATTCATAATATTGACATTTTAGTAATCAATATTTTTTTTTTGTAAATTAATAATTAAATTGCTCACCATAGTGACTAACAACTTTTGATTACTACAAATGATGGTTAATAAGACATTTTCTTATCGTAAAATTATATCGATTCATTCTTAAAATTTGGAGACCAAAATAAAAGACATTAACAAATTTCAATTTACACACATATTTAATTTCTTTTATTTAAGTTTACCCTAATTGATAAATCGGTATGTACCACTATGAATAACAGAAAAGGAAAAGAAAATAAAATAAACGGTGAAGGCTTAAGAAATTTGAATTGTGAGTGAGGAGATAAGGAAGAATATAATCCCAAAAGTAAACGGTGGTCTCACGTACTGAGAATGTTTGGCAACGGTGGTCTCACGTAATCCTACACCAATAGATTCCATCCTATTAGTTTCCAACCGCAATTTGTGAACGGCTATTAATGAAAGGAATTCAACACTTTCTTACTAATAGTTTGAGAAATCAACTCATTATCCCAAATATTATTTGAATATCTTTTGATATTAGGAATATTTACATTGAGTATTATATATTCGTTCTGTTATTATCCTTTTATTTATCTTTTTATTGTTGTTTTAATATTAACTTATTTTAAATTATTAAAAATATTTTAAACTTATTAAATAATATAAAAAATATCTATTAACTTTTCTTTGTTATATGTTTTTTATAATTTCTTTTTAAGACACATATTTCACTACAAAAATAATTGTTTTTAGCGGGGGTTATATTTGGCGTTTCTGGGGGTTTTAACCCCCACTAATGGTTTTACCAGGGTTTAAGATTCCACTGGAAGTGCAAGCGTGGCTAACGGATTACCGGGGTTTTTAGCAACCCCTGGAAGTAGCGCAACTTACCGGGGGTTTCGAAAACCCCATTAATACCTGGGGTTTCGAAAACCCCCATTAATGCACGGGGTTCTGAAAACCCCCAATAATGCATGGGGTTCTGAAAACCCCCATTAATGTCTGGGGTTCTGAAAACCCCCACTAATGCTTGGGGTTCTGAAAACCCCCAGTAATGCATGGGGTTCCAAAAACCCCCAGTAATGCATGGGGTTTACAAAAACTCCAGTAATGCTTGAGGTTCTGAAAACCCCCATTAATTCCTCGAAAACCCCTGTTAATACCAAAAAGTTAGTACTCATATTATTATGACATTGCTATAATGCTAAAGTTGTACTTTCCTGATAATTGATTTATTTAATTAATTATTTGAGTACGAAAAGAACCTTATTCTATAAAATTTCCTATTTATTACTTAACATTTTGGTATCAATCAATACAAATAAGCAAAACCTTCAATGCCACTTCAAAATAAGCAATCAATACAAATATTCATTCAAATGATACCAATACAAATATTCATTCAAATGGTACCAATAGTGGACTAGCAGTCATAATGCTCTTAACATAATAAGTGTTGGAGAGGTAACATTTGAATGACAGTGACATAATAAGCAATGCACTATCTACCTACAATAAAACCAAAATTAACCAAAAGTTTCCTAGAAGCATATTTGTTGACAAATTTCAAAAGTAAACGAAATATATCATCTAATGCGGTGTTGGATGTTGATCATTTGTTTCTTCGTTAGGAACACTTCCTTGATCAGATACCTAACATATGAAAAATAATGATAATTAATAACTTTCCAAATAATAATATCAAACATATATTAATTTAATCAAGATTTAAATATTACCGTTGGTGCATGATGCATAGTAAAATCACGAGGCAACTCTCCTTGATAATTTTGTACCAAAAAATTAACCATTGCCTTCATTTCATTGAGTTGGGATGTCAATGTAGAAGCCTATTTTAAAACACAAAATTAATTAAATTAATCAAAATAATCAAAATAGAGAAAATAACTCTTATTTTCTACTTTTGAAGAAACAAAATAGAGCTCTTTTGACAATTTTGGTTTACATAACATATTACTTTAAACATATTTAAACGTCAAATTTGATAAAAGTAATGCATCATGATCAAAACTAAAAAGTTAACCTGATTTTGTAACTGAGCATTAGAAGGATAACTTGAAGATGCTCCACTATATGAATGACCCTTGGAGCCAAACA
>Ga0214544_1001949_pt1 | contig 43465 bp, 27 predicted proteins | sample CNSS3metaG_FD_160074 | JGI IMG/M metagenome (GOLD analysis project Ga0214544, IMG submission 160074) | Root nodule microbial communities from cowpea collected in UCLA plant growth center, Los Angeles, California, USA - CNSS3 | ecosystem: Host-associated > Plants > Roots > Nodule | place: USA...
CATGTTGGTCCATAACCAGTCTTAGAGACACATCAATACCTTCACAGTATATGGAAGTAATTTACTCATTTGTGGGGTAAGAATCTGACCACCATTATTGGATGAAGACTCATAATGTTGTTTACTAATATATATAAGGTAAAGTTTAGCGGGTACAGGTATCCACGGGTACGGATACTATGATACCCGTACCCGCCCCGTTAACATGTGGGTATCAAAAATACTCATACCCGCGGGTATCCATTTTTAATATCCATTTCCTACCCGTTGCGGGTTTTATCTGCGGATACCCGCGGGTACGGATTTTTTTGACAGCCCTAATTACAGGTAGGCTATAAAAGAAATTATATGTTTCACTTGGATTATCTAGTGGAATATCAAGATCAAATAACTTTTATAAATTACGCAAATGAAATGAAAAATAAAAGAAAAGGAAATAGTTAATGAACTGAATAAATTAATATACTTACTTTGATATAAAATAATATATTTAAAATATTACAATAATAGCTCCCTAAACTATTTTAAATAGTTTAATTCTTAATATTGATAAAAAAATGTAGTTAAAATATGATTTAATATAATAATAAGCTTACTGATTAATGAACTGTATCTTCAAGTCCTTATTTTGATTTATATAGCAAACAAATAAATATAATAAAGAAATTTAGATAAATTATTATATTATATGTGACTTTCCCTGAATAAATATCTTCATTAGAGATGACAAATAAAATCGTCTTGTGGATATTGTTCGAACTCGTCCCCGTTTTGACGGAAATCCCCGCATTGATTGGGTATGAGTATGGGTATGGGGATGGAAAATTCTCGACTTTTTCAATTGGGTATGAGGATGGTTATGGGGATGTACATATCCCCGCCATATCTCTGTCATCATTTTAATTATTACAATATTTACAATTAATTAAGTAACCCTCTATATATGTATATATATATATATATATATATATATATATATATATATATATTTATTTTTTTATTTCTTCTAATTATTTGGTTTGTCATGAAACTCATTTGCATCTCCAATATATTTTTCATCTTATCATAACATTTATGTAATTATGTTAAAATGATGTATGTCAATTAAAATATTTGTATGTCTCATATTTGAATATTTCTATTACTTTTTTATATTTTTATTTATTGTATATTTTCCTTTCACATGAGTATGTTTAATACTCTCAATTTAAGTGTTTAATAACATAAATTTTTCATTTACTAGGTAATATAAAAAAAAATTACTTATTTTTATTAATTTTGGTTTCATTTCAAGAACTCTTTTGTTTTGCTAAAACAATTATTTTTCAACCATTTAGTATATATGTCGATGTTTGAAAAGTGTTCTTAGATGTCTAAGGTATTTTTCATCTTATCATATTCTTAAATATACATTCGTTTTTCTTTGTGCGATTTCTTTTAATAGTTTCTCAAATTATTTATAAGACATACATTTGTTAATTTTTTAATATTTTTATTTGTTGTTTATTTTCATCATGTAGAATACTATTTCAGTATATTTTATCTAATTATTTTTTGTTTTCTAACTCATTATATCAATCATACTGTAATTTTTCACTATAATTGTATAAATATCTTTTATTTACTACAATATCAAAATTTAATGTAATTGCCATAATTTTTTTTTATCACCATCCAACATATATTGGAGTTCAAAAGATACAATACCTATGTTAATTTTTTTTTATTATGTTTATTATTTGTTATTTGCGTTTTTATTAAGTGATGTATTATTATTTTTATTAGTGTACAAAAAAAGAGATTCATTAGAATTTTAAAAAAATGAAGTAAACAAACATTTAAAATATATTTTAATTTGAATATTTGTTTTCCTTTCAATTTCTTTAAAAATAATTTTAAATTTTATCAACTAGGTTTCATTAATGTTTGCAGTTTGCAAATTTAATAAATGTTTTACTTGTCATGATTTTATTTGGTATTACAATCTAAAATGTAAACAATTATAATTTATTTCAAAGTATTTGATATCGAATAAACAATCTTACTCCTAATATTGAATATTTGATAATATTATGTTACCTTTACCGTAATTTTTTATTATTTATAAAAATTAATTAAAATTTATATTGAAGTAGTAAAGAAACAGGTACGGGTATGAGTACGAGATTATATCCGTTATCCGATGAAGATGGGGATAGGATAAAACTTTGATACCCGTTGAATTTGGGTATAGGGATGAGGATGAATTTTTTTTACAGGGATGGGTATGGGATAGTGAAACCTGACCCGTCCCGCCCCATTGTCATCCATAATCTTCATCACTGAAATGAAAATAACATTTTTTTATGATTTTTTTTATGATTGTTTTGTATAATACTGTAACAAGGTTTTCTTTTATAATCCATACTCGGACAATAGAAAAATAAGTAATGTGAGTACTGATAGCACAACAAATACCAGAAAAATTATTTCTCAAAATTATTTTAATTTTTCCTATAACTATGTCCATAATAAAAGAATAAAGAGAATGTTAATGGGTGCTAACCAATATTCCAAGATACTAATTAAGATATAATTAATATATTTAATTTCATCATTTTTACATTAAAAATTAAAATAATTAAATTCATTAATTAAAATAGTATAAATTTATATATCATATTTATATAGACAAAAATGCCATTTAGAATCTCTAAGCAAAATCTCCTCAACATAAAATATATACTTTATAATGTCTAAGATATCTACTTGCAAAGATGTAAATTTAAATATAATGTTTCACTTAAAAATTTAAATAATTTATTCTTTATATTATTAATTTTATGTCTTTATAATTAATAACTTTAGATATTAAAATATTGAGTGTTTCTTTAATATAAAAGATTTTGTTTAATAAAAATTTATTAAAAGGTAAAAAAAAAGAAAACTCAATAAAATTTTAAATATTTCTTTTTGTAATTTTTTTATACTATTTTTTGTTGATTTTTTTATTAATTTGAAATTTTTTACATTTAATTATATTTTAATTTTTAACAATAGTAAAATATAATTATTTAATTACCTTTTACTTTTTATTAGTGTATTTCAAGTAAAATATTAAATATAAATGTACAATATTTATAAATATTTTTATCTTTTAAATAAAATAAAATAATTAATTATTAGATTCAAAATTAATTTAATATCATAATTAATTATGAATTTTATAAAATTTAATACATATTAATTATTATTAATCATACTCTAAGAACACAGGATAACATGATACAGAATAGATATATTATAGAACTTTAACACCACTACAACTTTTCTTTCAATTTCGAAAAATTAAGCGTCATTTATTTTTCAAAACTATATATAATTATATTAAATAAGACAGTATAATAAAAAAAACATTATCTTTTACATCATTTGAATTTTTCAATTCAAGAAAATTAGATTATCAACGTGTCGTGTGGAGTTCAACTTGTATTTTAACTCATAAGACATAATTATTTATTCTCGTCGTCGTGTCCTTTATTCACAAACTTCATTGTCACTACTTTAATTTTTTCTGCTATACACAAGATGGATCATCTGATTACAACCTTTCTAAGAACTCTGTAGTAGTTGATTGAACTGATCACTCCAGTTGTTATTCTAACCGCTGCCTTTGCCAGGGTCTTGTCTTGCCAGAACCCAATAATAGGTTGTTCCTGGAGTGTCCTCATCGGTGGTTTCTTTGATTTCTGGGACCTATTTAGTTGGAAATGTTTTTTTTTTTCTTTTTTTCGAATGAATACAAACATGATGTTTTATTGTATTTCTAACTCCCCAAGTTTCAATTTTAGTTACAATACCAGACAAATTAGGAATTTTGTTGTATTATTGCTACTCCATTCACCTTAGTTGGCTTTCTCTATGAATAATGCTTCCAAACTGTTACTTTTGGTAAAGTGGTGGGAAGAATATAATCCTGCATGGTGTATTTATTTGCTCATTTGAGCATTGGCAAGATGTATCTTCTGACTAGTATTTGCTGCTCTCAATTGATTTGACAATATTAAGATTCAGAAAAACTTGGACTTTCTAACAAGGCAAGTGGTTGCAAATTGACTTAAAAATTCCATCACCATCCACCATAAATTTGATCGCATCTGTTGCATCTCTTTTAGCTTTGACGAATGGTTCCCAGTTTAGTATATGCTGGAGAAATGGAAGAAAAAACCCTATGCAACATTTTCAATAGGCTAAATTTTATGTGTGGGAATCAAAAACAACTGGGCCCACTCACTATTTGATGGGAACCTGATAAAATTTTCTCAACAATAGAGGACTTGTGGAAGACCATGCAAAGAGTGTTGGTAGCAATGAACTTTTAGGCTCTGACATTTTGTACCTCTAGCTGTATTTTAGTTAGTCTTGTTTTTACTTTCTGCAATTGAAAATTAGTTTTGCTTACTTGAAAATATTATGGGTATTATGTATATGCAGAGATTGGCACGATGGGGACTAATTCATACAATACCAGATTCAAAATCAAATGCTTGCAAGGTTTGTTATTTTGGGGGCAGAAATTCTTTTTTATATAACTTGTAAGCTTACCTCTTTGGAACTATCTCCAATTCTCTTCATTTTTTTCATTTTCGTAGAGACAATTGCTGGCCTTTTGGATGAGCCAGAACATGTAACTTGGAAATGCAGCCCTTATGGGACTCTGGTAAAGATCATGTATGTGTGAGGTGTGCTAATTCTGGGACTCTCGACCACCTTGCAAAGAAATTGGTTGCTCTCTTAAGCGAGACAGAAGGATAGAAACATGTTCTGTTGCAATATCTAACCGTTCCTTAGATTTAGCGGATTCTGTCATCAGAGAAGAAACCATGTTTTGTAGTAACTTAACTCTTTCAGCATGATCATTTGGCGCACTTTGAAGAAGCTTAGAAGAGGGCATGCTTATGCGACGCCATCGAATAGGAAGATATCCATCTGGGATCTGAAAGCAATTTCCTGTTGAAAGAACTCTAAGAGAATGCCGACAAAGAATACCAGTGAACTCGAACTGATGGCAGCTACAACTTATAATTCCTTCTTGAGGGGCCCAATAAACTTTCCGACCCCCCTCAGTTTTGGTGTGGTGCCTCACAAGAAAACCATCTTCAATTGAAAACGATGCATAATGTGCCGCCAGTACAAGTTGTTCTTGGAGCTTTGAAAAGGCAAAAGGAGTGAGGATTGTGGCCGCGTGTGATTCCATAGGGGCCCCTGTTTTGAGGCAAACATTTTGGAGATTCTGCTGCATGGTTTGTTGTTCTCCAGTTTGATCTTTAAAATCCACAGCAACAGCTACCTGATTGTGCCAAAAAAACCCAAGTCAACACAGATATAGATCTTTCACTATAAAACATTGGATAAAACCAAATTCGCATATACGCTTTGAAAACCAACATAACAATATCCATATCAATAGAGACAGAGAGATATAATACCTGTTCAACAAAGTGTGCAAGGCGAGTTTGTGCACTCAGAAATCGTTGAATGAAAGCATTGATTGACTTTGACTGACCAGTTGAAGTCATTCCAGCAAGAAAATGGCTTCTCAAAAATGGCAACGCCCAAAGAGAGCGTGAACTATATAAATTAACCATGTGCCGATTGGAATGCAACCCAAAAGAACAAAGCATTTCCCTCCAACCTAGATCAAAATCCTCAACTGACTCAAGATTATAAAGTCTATAAAATTCAGCCTTCCACTCATTATACCGTTCCCCTAGAACAGCATTAAACCAGGATGGAAACTTTGCTACTATCATCCATATGCAGAAAGCGTGTTTTGTTGTAGGCATTTCTGTGGATAGTGCTTCTTTGAGACATATATTTTGGTCGGTTAATATAGTTTGCGGAGCCTTTCCATTCATGAACCCTAAGAAAGCCTTCCAAGAAGGTGATTTATAGAAAAAAGAAAAACAAAAGAAACAAGCAATGTAAATTAAAAAGATGCGTAACTTCTCATAAATTTAGATTCCACAAGTAAAAAGTGAAAGAAAGATGAAATTTGTTGCCCTTCCATTTCGCTTGTTTTCACTAATTAGGGCAGTGTGTAAAAAAACTGAAGAGCCTACGACACAATTTGAACAAAAAGAACAAGAAAAAAAAACTAATGATGATAACTTCATCACAGTACCTTCAGTGCCCAGGAAAACGACCTCACGGTTTCATCACGTAAAAGTGTGCAGCCAAAAAAGCAAGGCATTCCATAATTGTTTATTCCAACCCATATCCCCAGCGGCATGTCAAAAGCAGTCAGCCGGTGTGTTGTATCAAACACCACCGCGTCACCGAATATATCGTACCATTGGATTGATGAAGCATATGACCAAGCAATATTCTCCAAACGATTGTTTGCATCAAGTGTGTAGTCAAATTTAAAATTAGGGTCTTTCTCCTTAATATTTCTGCACATTCTTAATAAATCTAAGCTTTCTTCTTCTGGATCTAATTTCCTAAATGACTGGAGTAAATTCCTAACATCTTTTTCAGTAAAAGGCAAATATCCAGGTTCCACACACTTCTCAAGCTCCATAAGCCTCATCATTTGATGAACAGAAATTCCTGTCTTGGCAAACATTAGTATTCGATTTTTGTCAACATCCGAGATAGTTCTGTATGCAGGGAGAAATCGAACTTGGTTTGGTTCTAAAAGTTCATGATTATGGTGGTTAGCAAAACCAGTCACACGCCATTCTGGAGCTCCAAATTCTGTTGTTTTGCTAATACGCATGTAAGCCTGACACCCACAACGAGAAGACTTTCTATTTCTTTGAGGTTTGCTTTCAGTTGATGTTTTGACAGGAGTGTTGCCAGCACGGTGACAAACAAAGTAGCGCCTAGTAAGTCCTTTTCCAACACCATCTTTTCCTTCTGTACGGTGACGTCTAATTGAGAAGCCACTCCTTTTCGCAAATTCACTATAGAATTCATAAGCAGCATCATGAGTGGCAAACCTTTGGCCAATGTATGGAATAGCATCATGTGTTGTTTCCAAGGAGAGCCTGGTTTCATCGGGAGACTCCTCAGTGCTGCTTGCATCATCCAAAGATAGTGAGCGTTGGTCGGAGGGATCATCATAAACTACCAACATAGATCCAGCATCTTCAGACATGATATATTTTCCAGTGGCAATATTAAGATATCATATAGCAGCTACCCAATATTTTAGAGAGGAAACAAAAGTGAAATAATCCCCTGCCACGATCAGAAATATAAAAATATAGTCAACAATATATAATATAAGTTAACAAATCGAAAAAACAGTAAGGAACAAACTCATTTTTGTATGGTGTCAAATAATAGCAAACAATCACTTGTATGCTAAAAAGTAAAATAATATCACGATCACAGCACAATAATTGCATCAGTAAACCAATGCAAAGAACTTTTCTTTCTTTTTTTTTTCCTATGCTTGGTAAACGGAGGACAAATGCAGGGATTAAAAAAACGACTAGCGAAGTTAGATGGCCTATACTGAGAACCGGAGTGAGGGAAAACTACATAACTGAACAAATATTAAGTAAATGCGAATATAAGTTAACTTTGAATACAGATTACAGGATATTCCATTGATAGTTTTCAATCAATTTCTCTAACGAGTAGTTAATTAGACACGTCGTATTTCATCTTTATATATTACAATTCGTTTTATTAGATGCAAGAGTTGTATATATCTACACATCTGTTTTGGACAACCAGATGTCAAAGTATGAAGGAATCAGAAAGTGATAAAAACAGTAAATTACAGAATTGATGAAAGAAGAAAGCTAAATTGGAAGGCATGAAAAACTTAAAATTACAGAATTGATGAAAGAAGAAAGGTTTCATAAATAAATAAAGAAATCGAATATATTATATAGAAAGGTGCAGACACGCATTAAAGAAGAAGCGAGAAGAAGCGAGAAAGCAAGAGACGAGGATGACGAATAAAAATGCAATCAAATAAGGAAGGGTCAGATGAGAACGGGGAGGACGATGCAGCAGATCACGGAAGCACGCACAGAAAGGTAAATGACGGAAGCGGGAAAATGGGAAAAACAATTGTAATCGAAAGAGAAGAAGGAAGGAATAGATGAAACTGAGAAGAGAGGAAAGAAAATACGGAAAGCATCGGAAAACCTTCGAACCTGATTCAGCGGCAGCGACAGCGACGGCAGCGGCGGCGGCGATCAAATTGGGCACAGTCGAGTGGAGTTAGGGTTTCAGTCCAAACCTACGATTTTCTTTCACCCTTCCTTATCTTCTTCCAGAACAGAACAGATCATTGAATTAATCAATCAAATAATATTTACAATTTAAAATAAATGTTACAGAGACGGAAATGGATCTTTGTCTGTGCCTTTCAGTGTTGTAATAAGAGGTAGAAAATTAAAAAAAAAAAGCATTTAATAATTTTTAAAAACAATTTTAAGAAACCTTTTATTAATAAAACTTTTTAAACAATTTATAAAGAAATGGTATTGATGTGAGATGATTATTTTTTAAATTTTAAAATAGGTATCACTACTTTTAAACAGTATTTAAAAATAAAAATTTAAACCTTCGAAGTTATCAAACTTCATAATTTAAACATTTTTTCTACCTTTTATATTTCAATTTTTACCTTATTCATTTTTCTACCTTTATTTTATTGCCCTTCTAAATATCGATGGACAATAGTAGTATATGACAAAAAAATATAGTAAAAGATATGGGTGAAGTTATTATTTTTCTTTTGAACCTTTTTTGTGGTTAAGATAAAAATATAGTTTTTATTAATAACTTCTTTAGGTATAAATATGTGTTTTTCTTTTTCAATATCAACCGATTATCATAAATTTCATATCAAATATATGTTATATTTCGTTAATTTCGATTCAATGCAATTATTCTAACTTTATTAAAATAATAATGGATATATCATATTAGGTAGAGGTTGTAAATACGATAATAACAGATAAATGTAATTTTTGTGCTTTTTAAATAGTTGTTTTTGAAAGATTTTATCAATAAATTTTCACTTAATTAATTAAATTGTGAACCTCCCGTGTTCATCCAAAGTCACCCTCTTAAACTCTAGCACACTCTAAGATGTGTGAAAACAAGATTCTAATAAAAATAAAATGTAGCAATTTTTTTTTCTTTTTCAGTCTCACAATTTGTTTTATGATTAGTTTATGGTATGTATACATTACGTTTTTAGGACCATATATATGACATTGTGTTATATTATTAAAAGAAGGGGGGAAAATTTCTCATACAAACTTCAAATTTAAAAATTAGATGTTTTCAATCATCATGTGCAAAATAATAAAAGTAGATGATGATTTTGATTAATTATTTGATATTCACTTTGAGTTATAATGTTTGTTATGAATGTAGTATAAGTAATCTCTTTATTTTCAATTAATTTCATCTACTTTTTTTATTGATTTTAATCGATTAAAAATACAGTAGATTGTAAAGTTAAAAATCTTAATGTTTGCATCTACTGTTTTTGTGTGATAAAGTTTCACAAGAGTTCTACAATTAAATATCATGATGCTCGTGTATATAGTCTTTTTGATGTAAAGTTTTGTAATATTTGAAAATTCTTTCGGGTGTAGGGGTCAAATACTATTTTCAATATTCAAATTATCCTAAAGTTTTTTTGTTTGATGTTCTCCTCGTTTAATTCGGTTAGCTTGTTCAATTTTTTCTTCGATTCAATGTCTTTTTCTCTTCATGCTCGGCGGTTCGGGCAATCGAGTTTCTGTTTAAAAAGTTCCGATATTTAAGTCAGTTTAAGTCTGATGGATAGGTAACAATAAATGTTGTAATAAATGCTAGTTAAAGATCCTTACCAACTTACTTTTGGTCTCTATGTATGAGCCTGTGATTAGAGTCTCCTAATCATGACTCAATTGCTTTTTAAACTTGATCACTGACTATTATCCTACCTTACTTTTTCCACTAATCCAGGTTTTGGTGTGGTCGCCCGACCGAAGGATCGTGCGTCAGGTCGGTTGTTAAGAGGTGGAGACAAAGTTCAATTGAAAATGAACGCACAGAACGTTTGGTCGCAAGTCCCCTTAAAGTACTGAGGAAATATTACCACATCAACAGCCCAGAGGAAGGTCCGCCTATAACGGTGCCTGCGGCTGCTTGTCCTTGGTCCGCCTGACCGATAGTCCGGCGATAGGCCATACAGTAAAAAAAATATAATAGATCGCAATTACATATAACTCTGATATAAATAAAAACCAATATAATTTATGAAAATTTTCTCTCGCATTAAAATTGAATTGAAATATAATTGTAAGCGAATGAAAATGTAAACAGTATTATCTCTGCTCTGCTTAAGTTTATTCTCTTGTAAAAGTTAATTTTTACCAGAAGAAAAATTTAGAAAAAAACTCTTCATTCTTTGTTGTGTGGATTAGAATTTATGAGTGTATGTTAAAATTTGCAAAATCATTTGACCAACTTTAATCAAAACATAACCTTAATCATTAAACTATCATTCTGTGTTTCCTTCTGTTGATGTTTTTTGTTGGCAGAACTCGCTTTTGTTTGATTTGTTGTGGATTCATATTCATCATAAGACCATCCACAACCACAGAATATACCAGGTTTCTATTGGGACCCTTGTAACTTACAAATTATTAGCAACCTTACCTGGGAAAGTGGGAAACCCCCATGTGCATGGTTTTGGATTTGGAGAGAGAGAGAAGAAAAAGAGTGCAAAGTGAAGAAAATAATGATCAGACAGAACAATAAATAATGAGTTTATGTGTAAGGTGAGTGAGGTTTCCAATGCCCACATGCACCTTCTTCACCAAATAATTATTAAACTAAGATACACTTCCGTTTTGCACTGCACTTCCCCATTCCATGGATCCCATCTGGCTCACATTTATGTGGAATCAAAGCACTCTGCTTTTCCCATGAAAAAGATTTCAACTTGTTTCGTTGAAGTGAACAATGGCAGAGGTGCTACACCAGGGTCGCTCTCTGGCTGAGACACCAACGTATTCAGTTGCCTCTGTTGTCGCTGTCATGGTCTTTGTCTGCTTATTGGTTGAACGTTCAATCTACCGCTTTGGAGAGGTAAACACTGAAAATTCATGTGTAGATAGAAGCTGTAGAGTAAACAAAATCACCCTTTTCACTGTTTGCTTGCATGATAGTGTCACACTTTTGTTTTCTAGTCATTTCCAGAAGCTTTTCCTCTTTCTCATAAGCTGTGACAGGCTTGAACTGTGAGAAAAAAAAATGGACTGATAAACACTAGTTTTTCAAATCTCGTGAAGAAGATATGAAGCATTTTTTTTCTTGGTTGTGCAGTGGCTGAAGAAAACAAGGAGGAAGGCACTTTTTGCTTCACTGGAGAAACTTAAGGAAGGTAATGACACTGAGTATGATTTCACATTTCAAGAGCTGTGAAGTTTATCGGTTTTACTGATATTTTCTGTTGTGTTTTACTTGGATTGCTCCTTTTTGTGATAGAGTTGATGTTACTGGGGCTTATCTCTTTGCTGTTGGCACAAAGTGCAAGGTGGATCTCTGAAATTTGTGTGAATTCGTCACTTTTTAGCAGTCGATTTTATATTTGTTCTGAGCAAGACCTCGACATCAATGAGAATATCATGCTTGAAAACTCATCATCTATCCCTGGTGAAACTGGTATTCCAAAGGGGTTAAGTGCTGGAGCATTCAACCAATGTGGAGAGGTAACATACATTAATTACAATTACATGTAAGCTTTGCTTTCTTCATTGCAATGAGTATAACTTATAAGTAAATAGTTGCCATAGACCTGCTGTTACTGAATGACAGTAACAGGGGATATCTGTTTATCTTCCATATACTGTCATACTTAATATGAAATATCTGATTTTTAATACAACAGATAACCCTTCTGAAAATACTAATACGTGAATGCAGGGTCATGAACCGTTTGTTTCATACGAGGGTCTTGAGCAACTGCACCGGTTTTTGTTTGTTCTCGGAATCACTCATGTTCTGTATAGCTGTCTGGCAGTTGGTTTGGCAATGAGCAAGGTAAGTCATCAAAATTTTCAGTTTATTACTAGGTTATGTGTTAGAAAGTTGAATTTAAGTCTAACTCAACCTCACAAAATCAACTTGTAAGATAAGATTTTCACTCACTTATATACTATGAAATTGCCTTACCTCTAATCGACGTGGAACTTCCAAATTATGTAAAACACTTCTCAGTACATTTATCAACCCTAAAAGTGTTTTAGCAACATTGGACTCTTTTACACCACCTTCAATCCAAAATCTTAAAAAATATCTGGTTGTTAAGGGATTTTGTGTCCTTGTACGAACGGGTTAACCTTTTCATAACAATAGTATCATAGTCTTGCAATGAACCCAATGTCTCGAGTTCAAACCTTGGGGAGGAACCTACTCCAACAAAGGAGAAGTTCCTAATTCACCAAGCTGTCAGGTGTCGGCCTCTGAAGGAGGGGCATTTGTTAAGGGATTTTGTGTTTTTGTACGAACGGGTTAACATTTTTCGTAACATTAGTCTTTATTTTTCTCTTTGTTGCACGATTTTGCAGATCTATAGTTGGCGCAGATGGGAAAATCAGGCTAGGATGCCAAGCGATGGAAACCAGCAAGGTAATTGGCATGTAATGTAGGAACTTTGTCAATGTACAAACAAATTCCTGAGGGAAAACCCTCCAAACTTGTTTTCTTTCCCTGTTTCTTGAAATGCTCTTGAACAACTTTACTTAATACCAATTGGTCTAAAAATGTGACATTCTTCTGCATCGCATATAACAAATTAATGTATGGCCTATATTTTTACTATTTTTTGTTGAACAGCAAAGAAAATCAAGCTGATGAAGCGACAGACAACATTTATTTTCCATCGCACTTCTCATCCATGGAGCAGGAGTCCAATCCTAAACTGGATGGTAATATTTCAACATAAATAGCAAATCCTTAATTATTTGTGTGGTTGCTTTTACTGGAATGGCGTTTTTCTGCATAATTTCTCTGGCAGCTGAACCATCTAAACATCTTTCAGTTTAAATAGTTACAATTTCAAAAGTATGTCAAGATAAGGAAATATTCATGGATTGGAAATTCTTGTAGCAATTCCTAACTTCTAAATTTTCTTGGTATTATCTTTGCGCACACTTTGAATGTATCATGATGGATTAATATTTGTGATCTGACCTTGCAGCTCTGTTTTCTACGTCAGTTTAGGAGCTCTATACGAAAATCAGATTACCTTGCACTACGTTTAGGTTTCATCACTGTAAGTTCTTTATTTCTTGAAGGATGTTGGATAAAATAATGCATGCATGGAGATTTGTTGGTCCATTATTGTTCTCTGATTGCGTAATCTTTTGATTAATTCTTCTAAATCCAAGTAACTATCTAAATGCTATTAGGTGGTGTGCTGAACTGTACCTTTGTATTCACAAATCCAAAAATTTCCATGTCATTGTAATCGCTCCCTGCTATGTGAATTTACAGGAACACAAATTGCCGTTATCTTATAATTTCCATCAATATATGGTTCGAAGCATGGAAGATGAATTCCAAGGCATTCTAGGAATAAGGTAAGAACCAATTTAAAATGGATTTCTCCTTTTAACTGGTGTTTCTGCAAACCGATGCAAGTCATTAACAGTAAGTTGCTTAATTAACCAAGATTAGACTTCTACTAAGAAAAACAATGAGAAAACTTATAGCTGGATAACCCTTTTTTCTTTCAATTTTGCAGCTGGATGCTTTGGATTTATGCCATTGTGTGCATCTTCGTGAACATCCACGGTAGCTTCTCTTGAGAATTATAGACGTGTATATTGTTAGTGTCTTTAATCAATTTCCTCAGATATTTGAGTTTCTAAATTTGCAGGTCTGAATATATACTTCTGGCTATCATTTATCCCTGCAATTGTATGTATATTCTAACTTTTTATTTTAACTAATCAAAATGAAAAAAAAAAAAATTCCACTGAAAGTTATTTTCATCAAGGTCTGATTTCTCTATACGTAAAAGCTTGTCATGTTGATAGGGGCAAAGCTTCAACATGTTGTATCCACCTTAGCACTTGAAATTATGGAGCAGACAGGTCCATTTCCCAGGACACAAGTAAAGCCACGCGATGATCTATTTTGGTTCAAAAAACCAGACATACTGTTATGGCTGATACAATTTGTCATATTTCAGGTAAGAATTGATAAACACTTTATTTGTAGGCAGGTCATGCTGCATGGTTGTGTTTTCTGTTCTTATTTTCTCTACTGTTCATGCAGAATGCATTCGAAATGGCAACGTTTATTTGGACATTGGTAAGACTTCAGTTTTTTCAAGATTGTATTCGTGACTCACAACATGCTTTTGTTAGATGAATTATCTTGATTTGTTTGTCCAGTGGGGATTCCAAGAACACTCGTGCTTCATGAGAAATCATTACATGATCATCATTCGGTTGGCATCTGGGTTGGTTTCGTCTCTCATTCAAGATTTTCTAGATGCTACAACACTACTTCAAATCTGCAGGGACACTCACATATTTTGTTATTTTTAATCTTGCAGTGCTATTGTTCAGTTCTGGTGTAGCTATATGACAGTGCCCCTGAATATAATAGTTTGTCAGGTTAGCTTAATCCTAACTATTAAGTTCTTAACAAAATATGCAGAGTTCATATTTTATTCTATCTTAAAGGAAATGTTTTTGATGACTCATTTCAGATGGGGTCTCGATGTAAGAAGGCCCTAGTGGCGGAGAGTGTTAGAGAGTCCCTGCATAGTTGGTGTAAAAGAGTGAAACACAAGTCAAAGCATGATTCGTTGCATTCACACACCGCAAGATCAGTGTGCTCCTTAGAATCAACAATTGATGAGAGGGACGAAATAACAGTAGCATCTGGTACTCTAACTCGAAGCTCTTCTTTAGCCTCTTTGAATCAGATTACAGTGAGTTCAGTAGACCAGCTGAACTTCGAGACTTCCAACAAAGCAAAAGATTCCACCAAGGAAGCTGAATATTTGTCTGAATCTGTACATACCAATCCCCCACAACCCTCCCACAACGTTGAAGATCGTGTTGGTAACGTAGAGGAAGCAAAAGCTATCACTCTCCTTGATTTGTTTCAGAAAACATGATTAATTAGTGTTTTTATGTTACTTGAGAACTAGTTGGAACTTCATAGAGCATACATGTACAAATCACTCTTAAATGAGCATAGACATTAATTTAAGTAGTACTTCAGATACCATATTTCGGTACTGTAATCCTCTGCACTAACATCATCTTCTATAACAATTTAAGAAAGTATCAGGTGTGCAACAACAGTAAGGAAAAGAAGATAAATTATAGTGACAGCAATGAACAAGTTGTTCATAATACGTATATATCCTTAAAAAATGGTACAGAATAAAGGCAAAAAGACAATGGTGCTGGGAAAGGAAGAAACTTGATGACAGCGACGATGATAAGATTTAAGCAACGAGGTCATCCTCCTTGTGGGTCTGGATGACAAGATCGGAGGTTGGGAAAGCAACGCAGGTGAGAACAAAGCCTGCATCAATCTGGTCGTCATCAAGGAAGTTACCGTCTGACTGGTCGACTTGGCCGGAGACAATTTTGGCGGCGCAGGAAGAGCAAGAACCAGCCCTGCAGGAGTAGGGAAGGTCAATGCCTACTTCTTCTGCAGCATCAAGAACGTATTCATTATCTGGGCAAGTTATCTCTTTCTCTCCCTCTGGAGTTATCAGCTTCACCTTGTAAGCAGCCATGGCAGTGACACGACCTCCATTTCCTCCTTTCACGCCAAACACTGCGTTAGCGTTTTGGAATGCCCTCATGCTTGAGATGTTCAGTGGTTGTTTCCTGAGGAAGGAGGTGTTCAACACAGGGCCACATAAAGCGGGTGTGATCGACGCCATTGTTAGCTTTTCTTCTTCTTCCTCTTGTTCTTGCTGATAGATAAGAAAATTGGGACCTTCACCTTGCAGAAATAGTGTGCTTGTGCTTATACCGTGCATGAGGTGAGGCCACACGCAACCCTATCTGCCACGTGGCATCATTTTATGACTCGTTATATTTTATTATTTTTTCTTTTTTTGGTAAGTGTTTAAAACTTTATACATGGAATCTAATCTACCATGGACCACTTCTCTACCTATGGTTTATGGTCATCCACTCCTTTAATTGTGCTAACTTTTTTCATGGATTCATTATAAATTGAACTTCCTTTTTTAATTTATTTATTGTTTACAAAATTATACATTCTCAACGAATGGTGTTTACTTTGCTCTATGTTATTTACAAAATGGTTTAGAAGTGTTACAATCAAGAACGGCCACATATGGACTTGTCATGTATTCTTGTAGTTTAATTTGAGTGTTTTTTTTCTTATTCTGTTAGTAGTTATTAATAAGGATGACGTAATTGTAAGTATATTTTTACATAATGTAACGTCCATGATTATAGTAAAGGAATCATCACACAATTATAAATTATTAGAACACAGAGACATGAAATATAAAGAATTAATCATTACGATCATCCCAAATTATACTGAAAAGGATAATTAAGGCATAAAAAATGACCAAAAAAAGAGTAGTAACTAAACACATAAATTATATAACAATATCACCACAACATGCAGGATTATTAGGAACTTTTAATCTACTCACACCTTTGGTGATCATCACAAAAAGGAAAACCAAACAAAGAATACATAGAGAAAAAGGGTAAGCTAGAAATAAAAATAATTTTCATCATATATATATATATATATAGCAAATCTTTAAACAGACATTTCAGTAAGCACACAAGGTATGTGATAGCAAACAATAAAGATCTTTTGACTCAATTATCCCGATAAATATAAAAAAGAAATCGGGTTCACTGATGCTTGCACTTGTAGTGACCTCTACTGCTCTGCAAAATCATTGCCAATGAGTTTCACCCTACCACGGACAAGAATAGTCCATGATCATCTAGGATCATTATCTTGACAAAGACTAGGACCTCCTGCTATTCTCACCACTTGAATCGGTCTGCTTTATGTAAGTCTGACTGATTTAGGATGCAATATTGCTTTAATCCTTGTCTAATTATGTACACTACAATACTACCATGAAATCTCGTCAAGAGTCTCATGAGATTATGTGAGTATTTAGGGCGATAAATAAATTTGTTTTACTCATTTTGATTTTTTGAGAAATTTTTACATTGATCAAATATGGATAATAGTTGGATTTTTAAATTAAAAATGAGATGGATATATATATATATATATATATATATATATATATATATATATATATATTTGTGTTTTTTTTGTCTCATAAGTTGATATATATTTATCTTTGTCAATCTTGTATTCTTTCCTAATTTGAGTTATACACTCATAATTTATTAACTTAACAAATTTATCTTTAATTTTTTTTTCTTTTGGCCTTAGCTTCATTTGATATAGATTTTTTTTTCTTGCCATCCAATTTTTCATTTTTGATCTCAAGTGTTATTTACAAAGTTTACTCAAAACCCTACATTAAATAATACGAAGTAAGGAACACTACAAAAGTATTTTAAAATTAATTTGAGAATTATCATCACAATTCAACTAGTTTTTAAGATGTATAAACGACTTGCTAGTTGTGTATTTGAGATTTTATAATTTTATTAAAATAAACAGTCATAAGAAAGTAATTTACAATTTTATTTAGAAAAATTATATTAAATGTTTTTCTTTATTAAAAAAAATTATACTACATTAAATTTATAATATGATTTTGTTTCTGGATAGTTAGAATTTTTTTTTTTATTGTAAGATTCTCAATAATAATTACTCCATAAAGAAATTGTTTTTTTCATTGATGATACGGATATCTCAAGAAAACACGTTCGACTACGACTTGCAAATTTGTTTTTTCCATTGTCTTAGTTATAAACATATCACAAACACCCGGTCACAATAGAGAATATTTATAAAGAATATTAGAACATATAAGCAATTATTAAGGATATCTCATTATTTATCTGTGGAGTGTATTTTCATTGAGAAATTTGAAACATTTTATTCTCCTTCTTGGTTAGAAGAAATAATGTGTTGATTGACCCTTGAATATACTTGTGTTGCAGTACTACTGTGCAGCAGAAAGAAGTTTGTATGGTTTCTGGAACATGGAGAAATTCTTGAACCAAAAATCTGTTCACGAAGCATATCATATAATCTGTTCAGGAGGGAGGACCAAACAAGGAACAGCTACCTTAAAATACTATCCGCATCGAAGTGTTAAGTTTCTTCATGATTTTATTCTTAAAAGGTGTTTCAGACGATGAAATGAAGTAATAATTTTTAAATTGCATTTGATCTGAATGGAGAGAGGATGAAAAGAGATAAAAATATTTAAATTATATTTGATCTGAATAGAAGAAGATAAAGAAGATATGAGTATTTAAATTATATTTCAACTCGATTTAGAAACGATGTGAGATTTTTCGGATGCATCTAAACACATATCAATTGTAATGTTGTGTTCTATATCCTTGACTTACTTTGAGCGTGTATCATGTTGGAGTTTGAATAGAGAACAAGTTAACAATGCAGAAAAGAAGCGAAATCGCGAATACGATTATCTTGAATACAGAAGAAGCAACTAAGAACATGAGATAGGAGCTGATTCTCCACAGTACAACAATAGAGTAACTAAAGACATAACATAAATACTTGAGACACTGAACAAAAGTAAAAAATACCTTTGCCATGTCCTTCCTCCAACATCACACTTGAAAGAAAACAAGAACATCCTAAGAATCAACTAGCTCATCCTCCTTGTGGGTCTGAATAACAAGGTCAGAGGTGGGGTAAGCAACGCAGGTGAGAACAAATCCTAGACCGATTTGGTCGTCATCAAGGAAGCTATTGTCTGACTGGTCCACTGTGCCACTCACAACTTTTCCAGTACAGGAAGAGCAAGCACCAGCCCTGCATGAGTAGGGAAGATCAAGCCCTTGATCTTCTGCAGCATCAAGAATGTATTCATTATCTGGGCATGTTATCTCTTTCTCTCCCTCTGGGGTTATCAGCTTCACCTTGTAAGCAGCCATGGCAGTCACACGACCTCCTCGTCCTTCTTTCACACCAAACACGGAGTTAAGGTTTTGGAATGCCTTCATGCTTGACATCTTCACTGGTTGTTTCCTCAGGAAGGAGGTGTTCAACGCAGGGCCACACAGAGATGCCATTCTCCTCTTCCTCTTCAAACTTGTAACTATCTGTTTTTCTGTTCTTGTTGTTGCTCTTGCTGCTTCTTCTTCTTCAATCTGATAGATACATAAGGAACTGGTGGTCACTACAACATGATATGAAATCACGTGCAACCTTATCTGCCACGTGTCACTGTTCTAGGCCTCGATCCATATTTCTCTTATCACCACACGTATTACCACATTTTCGTTCTTCTCATTCATCTACTTCATAAATTCTTACTTCATCAGTAATAAAGTTTAATTTGGAAACACTTCTGTTACTTCAACTATTTATATCAACTCGAGAAGAACTCATTTTCTTATCTGATATCTTTAATTCACTCAGAGACAATAAATCCGTTGTTCAGCCACAAGATCCAGTTGAGTTTGTGGTACTCAGTGCTTGCGATGTCATTACAACGTCTATTTACAAAATTTTGTTGTGAAAATAACACATTTGTAGAAATTCCTAGTTGTTTTACACTTTTCAGTTTTCTTCGGGGTAAGTAAAAGGTAGAACAGAAAGAGAACACAAAAGTGTGAATATAACCATTTGCAATTGATTGACTTCATTCCTTAATTTTGGAAAAGAACAACTACAATGTTTTGCTTTTCTCCAATGCCTCTAATTGCTTCATGATATTTATATATACACATATCCTGAGAAAATGGCACAAGACAGAAAATAAAGGAAGAAAGTTCCTTGTGAGTGAGAATAACAACATCTGAAGTGGGGTAAGGTGAGAACAAAGCCTTCACTCTCTTGAGTTTCATCAAGAACAAGCACCAGCCCTGCATGAGTGTGGAAGATCAATGCCTTTTTCCTCAGCTTGGTAAAGAATGTATGCATCACCTGGGCATTCAAATTGTTTTTCTCCCTCTGGTGTGATCAGCTTCACCTTGTAACTCGCCATGCCACTCACACGACCACCACTTCCTCCTTTCACACCAAACATGGAGAATGCCTTCAGGCTTGCCATGTTCAGTGGCTGTTTCCTGGGGAAGGAGGTGTTCAACACAGTGCCACATGAAGCTGCTGAGATCGACGCCATTCTCCTCTTTCTTGCTTGCAAAGTTGATGGATTTTTCTTCTTCTTTGTTGATAACGATAAGGAGCTTGTGATTACAACCCCACTGCCACGTGGCTTTACCACAACTTGTTCTTCGCGATTGTTATCACCATATCTTGGTCGCATGCAACCTGTGCCTCTGTTATCTCCACAGATTGTTCACAATCCAGGCTTTCACTTGAAAACTATCATTACAATGTTCTTATCCGTTCATACTCTTCTTTTACAGCTTTTAAACATTACTTTAAAATATTGTTAAAATACTTCAATGGTAGTGAATCTGTTACTTTCTTCTGCATTTTTTTTAGTGGATTCTTTGCTACTGCGGAAGATTTGAAATTACTTTTGACCTGAACCTGAATAACAGAACCCCATTTGCTGTTTTAATTTATTTCATTTATCTCTCCATTCGCAAGTACCCATATTTTAGCCTGAAAAAAAAAAACATTTTTAATAGTTACAAAACTTTGTTCCAAGAGCACCCTATCCAAGTCCTGGGGAAGAGAACACGTCTTGGATTGATATATATAGAATGACTTATCAGATAGTAGTTTGAGTGGGATTTATCCAAATTTTCCTCTGATAGAGATATTCCCTCTTTCACTCCAAAAAGAGAATGATGAAATCATAAATATAAAAATGTTGGGAGCGTGAAAACGTAAACAAGCAAGTATCTTTGAGTTGCACTTCTATCTGTTTTGCTTCTAAATATTATATGTATTGTTAATTGACCAATGAAAAGCCTTTTTTTTTTGTATTTGTTGTACAGATTCATGCGTAGGTCTGTGGTAGTATTTAGCACTGCTTTCATAAATTTATGAATCCAACACCATTAAATATTAAGACGGAGACAATGACAAAAGATCCAATTTGTGGTCATAAATTTACTAACCAGTCTTACAACGTATGCAACGTGTGGTCACCAATGCAAGAGTAGTAAATTAATTTTCCAACGGAACTTTGTTACAGCAGCAAAGCCAGACATGACCATGTGGTAGATACAATTAAATATCATTTCTCTTCGAAGTGATACGAAGGTAAAAAAATTTGAGAGGATATTGCGTGCAAAAACTGTAAGGAAAAGATTATTACATTATAGTTAACAAAAAACAAGTTGAACTGCTAATACAGGGGAAGTAATGAATTACTTCATAAGAAGCTACTTATCGTACGTAATAAAGCATAATGGGTGTGTGTATCCTGAGAAATGGCACAAGACATAAAAGAAAGGGAAGAAACATAAGAAACTTGATGACAGCGATGATGATAAGATTTAACTAACTAGCTCATCCTCCTTGTGGGTCTGGATGACAAGATCGGAGGTTGGGAAAGCAACGCAGGTGAGAACAAAGCCTGCATCAATCTGGTCGTCATCAAGGAAGTTACCGTCTGACTGGTCGACTTGGCCGGAGACAATTTTGGCGGCGCAGGAAGAGCAAGAACCAGCCCTGCATGAGTAGGGAAGGTCAATGCCTACTTCTTCTGCAGCATCAAGAACGTATTCATTATCTGGGCAAGTTATCTCTTTCTCTCCCTCTGGGGTTATCAGCTTCACCTTGTAAGCAGCCATGGCAGTGACACGACCTCCACGTCCTCCTTCCACACCAAACATGGCGTTAGCGTTTTGGAATGCCCTCATGCTTACCATGTTCAGTGGTTGTTTCCTGAGGAAGGAGGTGTTCAACACAGGGCCACATAAAGCGGGTGTGGTGGCCATTTTCTTGGTTGAGTTGATGAGTAGAAGGCTACTTTACCAACTCCTGATGATGCTTCTTCTTAATGATAAGAAGCGAGGAGAGGGCTTGTGGAAATAGTGTGGTTGCAACGAGCATCAACGTTAGCTCATATGCTACCAATCGGCCACGTGGCTTTGTTTCGTGCCTCAATCTATCTTATCTCTATCATCACCACTCGTTGTTCACGATGGTAGTTGGCATTATCCTCACCTCATAAATTATACTTTTCCATCATTTTGATGAATTTTTTTCTATCAGTACTTTTACGGACGAAGAATGACCGCAAAATCAAGTCCTGTTTGCGGTCCTCAATGATGGCAATGAAGTCGTGTATTGAAACTAACACCTTTGAATACACCAGCAATTGTGAAAATTTGTTTATTTTTCACGCTAACCACATCTAATTTAACAGTTGAAAATTTTATTCTTAACACTGGAATCTCCAACAGAGGGGAAAAGGAGCAAGATTCTTTTGTCCTAAAAACCATCGAGTATTTTTTTTTCTTTAATTCACGCTAAATTAGGTTAAACCACATTGAGTTAAAAACAGATTTGAATAACCTTTCCAATGGATAAAAATATACATATACTAAATGTTTACTACTAACTTACTTTTAAAATAAAAATATGTTAACATACATCGATTCGATCCAAAATCAATTTCTTTCGTAATCAATTTTGAAAGTCCCGCACTCAAACATGAATATTTTATACTTGCTGTGCTGCATTTTACAACCCAAATTTCTACAAGAAACTCCAAAAGAAACAGAAAATAACCAAAACAAAAGCACCGTTAAGAAACCGAGTATGCAGCTGCACAAAATGTTCATCCCATTTATTCATGGTTAACTTCGTGTCTACACACACCTAGACACAGGCAGATATGCATGCAGCCTAACAAGCATTGGAGAGGGGGAAAACGTCAATGATTTAAAAGTCAAACAAGGAGAGTTATGCAGGCAAGAAGTAGTTAGAAAGGATATTCAGATTTGATACAAAATTCAGAAGCACAAAATTCATTTCCGTGACTTCATCCCCTCTACGTACAATAGCTAAACCGTGTAGGGGAATCCGACATCAGTCCGTCAATAGGGCACCTATTTATAAAAGGATGAAAAAAGTAGCAACGAGTCTGATATTTTGCTAACTATCTAAATTATAAAGACCAATCCCTGCATTCTAATCACGGCTTTCAATCACAGTCAGGGAAAAAAAATCTCAGGGCTTCCCTAAAGAATACATGCCCTAATATAGAGAAAGAATACATCTCATCCTCAACCCTGTGAAACTTACTACCTGTAAACACTGCTTGGTCCCCACACATGACCAGAGACCTCGAGAAATTTATTGTGTCCAGCAACAAACATATGGAAGTGCTCTGGTCTCAGACTTCTAGAAAAGCCTTAGTCACACTTGATGTTTCTGTAGATCCTCCTCACAAATAAATTCGAACCAAGATAACCTACAGCTCCTGCACATTTGGAGAAAAAATTTAAGCCAACTCAGTCGATAAGAGCAAACCAGCTTCTATACTTGCATAATAAGAGGTATTCAGAACTTAACTAAGCTATCTAGTTTCCAAAAAGTGAACTCGCAATCCAAACAGAAATTACAATTAAACTGGAGACTTACCACAGAGAATTCCCAGTCCAAGACAGAACATCAAAGTGTATCCAAAATAAAAGCTGGTTTGGAAGAAGCCTGACATCTTTGTCTTCACATAGTAGTAGTATACTGAGTACAAATACACGTAAACAGCTGTTGAGGCAGCTGAAAAGAAAGAAGTCCATTGCCAGTGGTAGTTCTCAGCGTTTAACAAAAAGTATGTCCCCACAATTGTCACACAAACAGTAACAATGATAAGAATCAGAAAAACCAGTAGCATGAAGCCATATACATAGTACACCTGTTTGTCAAAGTGGAAGGGGAAAAACGCATAAGAAACAAAGCATGTATCTACTCGACTGTTCAAATAAAATATAAGTAAACCTCATACAAAACGAAGAAAGAAAAAAAAAACGCTCACTTCCCAAACAAGTAATTGCATTTTAATTCACCTTGTAGTTCCAGAAGGAAGTGAATACAAAATACATCTCGATGAATATGCTGCCAAAGGGAAGCAGTCCTCCCATCAGGGAAACTACAGATGGTGTGAGGTACCACTTTTTCTCAGGAATGGGACGAGGAATGGTCTTCACACGGCATGGATTATTTGGAGCACCACTCCAGTTTCTTCCAACAACTGTACCAAGAAGTGCTAGAGGGAAAGAGATAAAAGCCCATATAACAAAGACAACAACCATGGTACCAAAGGGGATGGCAGCTAGTGATCCATAGAATATAGCAACTGTGTTTAAAATAAAACCAATTCCAAAGCACATGAATGGGAACAGTGATGCTGTCAGGATCATGGATTTAATCCAACTTTTACCTGAAAATGACAGTTATAATCATTCATGAAGAGAGCAAGAGGCAACAAAAACACAAAGAGAACATGTGGCATAGTTCACTGCAAATTCTTACCCCCATTTCGTGAGTACATCCCCCCACTCACATAACCAGAAATGAAAGATGTGAGAGCATAGCAAACAATGAAGGTCGTGACAATGGCTCCTCGTCTGCACATTGAATGAACCTTACATAATAATGAAGGGAGAAGAAGTGGACCAAATTTATAGTCAGGGGAAAACTAAAGGAATGTCCAGTAATACTTGACTTGAGATGTACGACCCGAAAAATAATATACGCATATATTACCAAAATCATTGTTCAGATCAATATTACAGTTAGTTTAGGGTTATGGACTTACCCAACATACAACATTCCAACAATAGCCAACAAGATGACAAGAAGAACCAGCAATGCAAGCTGAGCGCCTGTACCAACAACAGCTGAAAGAATAACCAAACTGCGAGGAGGCCTAAAAACATCACCATGCACGAGTTTCCAGCCAGATTCTTCACTGACATCTCTTTCCTAGAAGTATTTGGGGGTCGGACAAGAATTGATATCAGAACCAAAATGAGTTTTCCAGAAAGCAGAATCTATGTTCCACGTTCTAAAAGATAATAACAATAATAGTAGTATAAGACAAACATCCAGAATGTCTCACCAAAGTTTCCAAATCATCGTCTTCCCGAGCATATTTTGCATAGTCATTTCTCAAAGTTCGCATTAATATCATTGACACCAATCCAGTAAGGAAGATGACCATCATAAAAGAATTAAAAATGGAAAACCAGTGAATCTACAGAAAGAAAAAGGATCAAAGTTCTCTTAGTGACATGGATAAAGATACAATCCACACGAATGAACACATAGCAGGCAATCAACAATAAACACCTCTTCAATCTAAAATACAAAGCTAGCAGTAATTATTTTCACCTGATGCTCAAAGAATGGATAGTCCAAGTATACATCAAATCGGCGTGCAAAAGTGACATTTGTAGGAGTCCATTTCACAGAATATGTGAAGTCCAAAGATTTTCCTACCTCCAGAGGCCTTGGGTTGTCATGAGTTAGATTAACATGGATGATCTGCAATAAATGGACCTAAGTGTGCACTTCATAAATCCCAAAACAGAAAAAGATGACAAAGATACTTAAATAACTTCTGACCTGATCTTTATTGTATTGAATATTGATGTTTTTGTGAGCATAAAGTACGTGCTTGCCATTATCACTGTTCTTATCAGGATGTAGCTCCCCAACATACCCTTAAACATGAATAAAAGAATCTTATACAATGATCAACCAATGAAATGATAAATCAAATAGAGAGAAAGTGGCATACCCCACAATGGAAGATCATCTGAACTTGTGTTTAGCACATCAACGACCAGCAAATAGAACAACCAAGGAAAGAAAGAATGCCAAGAGTAAGTTATTCAGAAAATCAATAAAATTATGAAAGCCAAAACAAATATGAGGCAACCCATGAAACCAATCCTAATTCACACCGTTACACCTATCAAGACAATATAATATCAATTGTCTAACATTCAATATTGAAAAATACTTAGTTTATAAATTTAAACACAAATTTTCATGTTTTTTGGGAATCAGCCTATTGCAAATTGCAAGTGCAAGGTAAAGCTGCCTACGACAAACCTATACAGAGTAGGGGCAAACCATCCCTAGACCCCACATTAAGAGGAGCTCTACCACACCAAGATTCCCTTACCCCCTTTTTACGTCCAGAGATTATAATATCAGTCAAGTCAAGAATGCTTGAGCGATAACTTCACAAAAATATTTCTTAACTTCGTCCTTCTTTCAGCTTTGATAACTATGTACATCATGAAACACCCAGCCTAATGGATTTGTGGTTGTAGTTATAGAAGGATCAAAATTGGACAAGACACTGCTCTCCCAGGCTCAAGCATTCCAAATTCAGCCAATGTGTCACAATGGATAATATCTAAAATATATGCTTCATTGTTTATACATTAAAATTTATATTCCCACACAATGAATTGTTGTAACTAGTCATGATTCATGAATAATTCTCCCTGAATACAAATAACAAAAAATTTAATATCAATGCCTGTTACTTTTAAAATTACAAAAAGAATTCCCAGGACATCACAATGCCACAACAGTTACAGAGAAAATCATAAGTTAAATCCATTCTTCAATTTTAAAGGAATCTGACAAATCATTTTCAGCTGAGACTAAAGCATGCATGCAATAACTTAGTCTAAACCCCAAGCTGCAAGCCTCCCTTCCCTGTCACCGTTGAACTAGTCCTCTGAGACTCAAAAGCAATGTTGTTGAGTATATGATTTCACGTATCATTAACAACTAAAATCTTTTGTTGGCAACTTCCAGTGGCATTTTCCCTGAAATTGGTTTGAAGACTGTATCCTACCAGTTACAGAAGTTGATAGAGTAACTAAGAGTTAAGAGCTACATTGTGCAGGGCGAATATTATTTATCCCAGACGTTTCAGTTTATGCAACGGCCAAATACCAAAAATAAGTGTTGTCAGTGCCTAGAATAGAATTTCTTGACCAAACATAAAAGTGCATTTATTCTAACAATTCTAGAGTAATATGTGAAAGAAAGAAACATGGCAACATACCCATGAAGAATTCAAACCAGTAATTATTCTCTATTGCATCCTTGAACTGTTTAACATTTGCTTCGTTAAGCTCCAGGCGGCAAAAGGTGGTCTTTTCCACATTTCCTTAAAAAATTGAGAAAAGAAAACTGTTAGAGACAGTTTGTCTACTAATAGGTCTTACGAAATAAATAGGATGAAAGAAGCCTCTGTACCTAGGAACTTTATCTCAAGTTGACTGTCAATGAGTTCATTGCCACCCAGGACCTCACCAAGACCACCCCATTTGTGTGCAGGATTACCAGGTGGACGGCAAAATGGTAGGCTGTAATAATTGTACGTTTCTTGTGGATTGTTGTAAGGACCCACTTTGTTCACCCAAAGCATAACTTGATCATCTGGTTGATACTGCAGTAAAATGCAATACATGTGTAAAAGAGATAGCCACTGATAGCAGGAAGCTACTAAGAGAAACGTATTTTATCTTTACTCCTAGCTTAAGGAAATGAGGACGGATCCAGTGATACAATAATCCAGATGTCAATTGCTTAAAGACATTTAGAAGAAAATATATATTAAGTGCCCCAACTACTACATTCAAGAATGGGTAACGATTGATTGATTTGTTATGAGTTTAACAAGAAGCTCAAATATGACAACCCAAAATTACTCCCAGTCAAAATTACTCCTATGCACTAAACAGTTTTCAACCGAAATTCCGATTGCATAGGTAAGTCCATCATTTCAGCCTTTAAAATATTAAAACAATTGCTAATAGAATTTCTTTGTGTTTGGGCGAGCATTTGCAAATGATTCTAAATGAAATTGATCCTGCGAATTATAATTTTCTTAGATTTCATTTTGAAGTATAGTGGTTTGGTTTTGGAAGTTTTATTCTAAAAGAAAGTCACCAGTAAGATTCAGTATAAAATTTTCGATCCGATGGAAAAACTGTACATAAATTTGTTTCAACTAAAAATCAATTCCGAACTCGGGATCATTCTCCAATGCAAAATCAAACATGCGAACATTTACCAAAAGTCAACTTAGTTAATATTTCAGCGTGACATTGGATGACGTAGAGTAAAACTAAACAAACACATAAGAAAACTGCAAAACCACCAGTCCTGCAATTTTCAAGTGAATAAAAGGGATAGACAAAGAAATCAACATTTGCAATACTAAAAAGATTGACAACAAAGAGAGGGCAACAATTACAAAGCTTGCACGTTGAGATTACGCATGAAAACTAAGAGCAAAGCATCCCCTCAACATTCAACATAATCCGCAACGGTTTCTGACATTCACTTAATGCGGAGTCCAATGAAGGGGAAAAATCGTAAATACTTTGAATTCCAAACAGAGCGCATATCATGAATTAATAACAGAACATGGAAGAGATGAAATCGCAATCCAATAACATCGAAAACGAAAATGCGAATTATTATTAGGGATGCATAACGGAGAGGAGTGAGCAAACAGCTGAGATCTAACGCCATATCGGTAAAACATAAAAGCGAAAAAAACACGGAGCTGAGAAAATGAAAGCGAAATTGAACGGTAGATAGATCTAATCGGAAAATGAAGGAAAATTGGATCCAGCGATGGAATCGGAGAACCTTACCCTGTGATCTGACTCGGAAGCGAACGCCGGAGAGAGGAAGAGAGGGAGAAGGAGGAGGAAGGAGAATCTGAAGAAGATGGACATGGCGGATCTCAGAGCAGAAGAGAAGAGAGAGAAGAGAAACACGACCAGGACTTGCCCTTGAAGGATTGAGACTCTCTCTCTTTCTCTCTGTGCCACTGATTACTAATATTAATTTTTACCTTCAATCTAACCAACCTTCCAATTTTTTTCTTCTTACGCTACAGGGAAAACGAAATCTATTTTTTAAATATTTATTTTATGTAATTAATAATGCAATATATCATGTATAACATTTTAATTTTAATTTTAATATGACTGGGAAAATAGTTAGCTTCAAGAGAATTAAAAGGAGAAGAAAAATGTGAAATTTTTAAATGGTTTTTCATTTTATAATATAAGAATAGATAGCATTATACTGTTAGTAGTGGTAGTGGTATAGTATTACGAGCATGCTTATTCCACCTTTTTTTCTTCAACTATTATATTTTGCTATTTTAGTTGTTAACTTCTTTTTGGCAATTAAGTTCATAGATGTAAATTGTTATTTTAATATCTAAATTCAATTCTGACAGTTGGATCTTCTCTGGTACAATTTTTTTTTTTTAAACATTGATTTTTGATATTTAGACAAAAGCCTATTATAATAATAATAATATTTATAATAATAATAATAAGAAGAAAGGATTCAATTTGGTGCAATTAGAATCTATAATATCAAAACCTGTATGTCATATTTGAAGAACTTAATTAACATAATTAAAATATAAGAAACTGTATGTAATTAAGTTTGGTTATTATTATTAATAGACAATTCAATAACGAAAACTTACTGTAGTAGATTGAATTGGGCTTTTAGAGTATAGTGTACTTTTTTGTTTTTCGCACTTCCATAGTTATTGTCCGCATCCTCATACTTTTTAAAATAATCCTTACCTTTCACGTTCTATTTTGATGACTACTTCTATTTCTTTTGTTATCCTTTTTCAAAGTTTTCCGAAACATATGACATTTTCTAAAATTATTTGACATAAAATATGTTTCTAAAATTTGTAACTCAAAAACATGCTTTAGAGTAGATCATTAAAAAGTGTCTGACCAAGTTAAATATATTTTTAGTCCTTTAATTTTTATTGAAAATTATGACTAATTTATCTTGAAAATTTTAAATCAATTTAGTTTCTCAATGTTATAAATGTGTGAATTTAATCATTTTAACTGAATTTTATTAAGTTTATTTGACATTTTTAACACATTTTATTATAGTATTTTAGTTTATTTATACCGTTTGACATGTATTTGCTTCAGTATTAATTGAGAAACACGTTTAAAATGTCAAATAAATTTAACAAAAATTGGTTTAAATGACTAAATCCACACATTTCTAAAAATAAGAGACTAAATTAGTTCAAAATTTTTAAAATGGACTAATTACAATTTTCACTAAAAGTTGAAGGACCAAAAACATGTTTAACCCACTAACAATCCAAAATCTAGGTAAATATTTTCAAATACAATTTGAAAGTCAACAAAAAATCACTAAAAAATATCTTACTGGTAATATATTCTCTCATATTTCTAGTAGTAAAAGATGAACTTTTAAGTTTAACTAAAATTTATAAAAGTAAATTATAATGTAATGTTTATACTCATTTATATATTATGAATCTGTTTTATATCTATAATTTACATGGAATCTTCAACACACGAAGTCATATACATTTTGAATGTAAGACTAATTGTTAATGATGGTCTAAAAACAAAGTGAAAGACATAATAGACCAAACAAATAACAAATATTGGTATAATAAGCTTCAAATGATTTTAATATCATTTTAGTAATCAAATTTTAGCGTTATAAAAACAAAACAGTCATTGAAAGTTTCACATTAATTAAAGATAATGTTAATTTACGGTGTGAGTGTAAGTTCCACCTTATTAATCAATTTTGTAATGTTGAACTAGACAAACTCCACTTGTTATCGGTCACTGTCATATCATTTATTAATATTTAGTCTCACATTTAAAATATATATATTTTGACATGACTAGAGATAAAATCAATTTATTTGTAGAAACCTCCTTATAAGTAATTTTGATAAGTTTAACACAAAACGTGGTAGAGCTACGTAAGTTATTTTAGTCTTTTTGTTGTTAGTATGGAGGTTCCAAAAGCAAAACTGTATAGTTTGTCTACAACTTTGTAACCAGTTACACAAAAAGAGAATGGACCCAATGGGCCATTCGTAGGTTCCGATTCAAGAAGCTTCAGGGTCCTTAACCCCACTTAACATTAAAAGGGGACCCTACCCATAAATGCAAGACGTGGACAATAATATAAACAAATATATATATACTATATATATATATATACTATTTTAAATTATATTTTTAAATTTATTCTCATTTTTTAGACTTTTAGTTGAGAGTGGGTCATTCACACAGTGGATTTCAGACAAACATAATTCTTCCAAAAACAATATTATCAGTACTTGTAAGGGAATAATAATAATAATAATAATATAAAGGCTAAAAAAAAACTAAGATGTTTAATCAAGTAATAGTAATAAATTGTTATTACAATGGTGTAATAGTAACCATAAATAAAGCAACAACTAATAGCCGCCAAAATATCAAAACGATAACAACTCACGATTGTGAGAATGAGAAACGCGACCGAAAAACATTTTTTAAAATACTTTTGTTTTTTTTTTTCAACTTTTTGAGAGGGTGAGGACAAATATAAACAAAAAAAATATATAACTTGGATTAAATAAAGTAATATTTAGTTCGATTCATTTACATTTTAGCTTAAATCGATTTAAGGCAGAATAACTTATTACAAGTTGATCTATTTTATAAAATAATAATTATATTTTTTAAATTTTAAATAGTATTTTTAAAGCTTATATATAAATCATTATTTCTAAAAGTTATTTTAAATTTCAAAAAACATATTTTAATTTACTTTTTTAAAGCATGCTAAGATGATTTATTGTTATGTCATAGGGTCAAGTTAAACAGACAAAAAAAAATCACAACTCATTTAAAATGAATTAAGTTAATTTGATACAAATTCTTCAGTTGGACTGGACCAACCCAATCCTCCAAACCACTCAAGTTTCAATTAGTTTTTTTCTAATAAAGATGAATTAACTATTTTTTTTTTATGGAGAAGATAAGTTTTCTATAATATTTTTATATTAAATAAAAACATTATTAGTAGGCAAGAAGTCAAAAAATGAAGGCGAATGATGGGACAATAAGGCACGCATAGAAATATGGTTCCTTCCACAATCATGTGATTTAGAAAAAAACTAATTTTGGAGTGAAGGAAATGGAAATTGGTGTTAGAAAAAAATATAAATCCAAAAACTTGAACTCAATCATTTCTTATAATTATACATAACAAGACGATCAATTTGAAAAACATAGAAACGTATTATCTTGAAAATACGTTATTAGCATGTTTATCACTATAGCTGTCAAAATAGGTTGGAATTCACAAGTTAATTTAGTTCATCACGGTTCGGACCGGATTTGGTTAAAATTGTAAATAAAGGGTCATACAAGTATTGTTTGTTAAGTTGGACTTCGTATCTAGATCATGTTATATTGTATTTTTTTAGCCAATACATAAATAATTTGTATTTTTGTGATTTTGGTTTGTATTAAAATTTATTTAGATTTTAATTAGAATTATAATATAATTTTGACTCAAAAATAAAAATAAAAAATTGTATTTTTTTTAATTAAGTGAGTATGTGAGTTAAGCCGTTTAACCCACCAATCCATGGTTGGTCAGGTCGGGTTGAAATTTTTTTGGTTTATTAATAAATGAGTCGGATTGAATTGACTTATGGATTGAACCGAATTAGACCAAATTACCTATTTTGACAACTCTATTTATCGAAGAGGCAAGGGAGCAAGTAACATAATTTTGTAGATAATGATAAGATTAGAGTGAGATTAATTTGAACAGGATGATTCTTAAAAAATAAGATTGAAAAAGATGTGTGAAGAAGGTGCGATATAGATAGATACGATATTCATATTCTCTTTGTATCAATCGCTTTCTGTAGTACCATACACCATACTACTACGCTATGCACACATAACACAACAATTCCTTTGTCCCATTCTCCACTCTCTCTCTATCTTTCTTCGCTGAAAAACCCTTTCTTGAACTTCCAATTCTTCTATTCATTCCTTCAGCAATCTATTTTCAAACTTTTTTTTTGTTTTGAAATCCGAATTTTATTGTTATTAATTTGCTACAAATTGCGATTCCTTGCTTTCCTTCAAAACTCTCCCAAATCCCACTATCTTTGGATTCGCCACCTTTATTTTTTGCGTACCTGCACCTTATTCTCTCTTTCTCTCTCTCTCCGTTCCCCATTTGGAACTCTATCGATCTGGAGCTCGCCGCATTCAAAGCTCTGAAATTTCTGGTTAAGGATGGAGAAGTACGAGCTCGTCAAGGATATAGGATCTGGGAATTTTGGGGTGGCAAGGCTCATGCGGCACAAAGAAACCAAGGAACTTGTTGCCATGAAATACATTGAAAGGGGTCACAAGGTTCTACTTCTTTCACTTTCACTTTCACTTTTTCTTATCTTAAAATTAATGTTATTGTCAATTTTTATAATTTTTTATAACCCAAAAAGGATTCAATTCAAGTTAAGATATATCAGCGGTTTCATCTCTTTAAGTTTTTATCTTTACGTTCGTGTTGGTTGTGACTGAGTTTATTGATATGTGTTTTCTAGATTGATGAGAATGTTGCCAGGGAAATCATAAACCATAGAAGTCTTCGCCACCACAATATTATTCGCTTCAAGGAGGTGTGTACTCTGTAGAGATGATATGATCTTAGCGAGAGTACTATTTGTGTCATGTTTCGGTTATTTAATATGTGATTTCAGCTTTGCAGGTGGTTTTGACTCCCACACATCTGGGTATTGTGATGGAGTATGCAGCTGGTGGAGAGCTCTTTGAGAGGATTTGCAGTGCTGGAAGATTCAGTGAAGACGAGGTTTGTTTGCTTTCTCTCTTTTCATTTGTCCACCAATTCTTTTTCCACTTCTCTACTCATCATAGGCATGGAGCTACTTATCTCCCTTCCCTTAGTTCATTGTTGGCAACCGAGTGCTTGGAAATTCAATTGTTTGATTCTCACTATTGTTATCTCCTACTTTTCCAGGCTCGATATTTCTTCCAGCAGCTCATCTCAGGAGTTAGCTACTGTCATTCCATGGTGAATATAATAATTATATTAGGAATGAGTTGTTTCGGATGGTAGTTAGTTTTTGGCTTCCTTTGCGGTTATTTTCTTTGTAATTTCCTTCTTTTGCAGCAAATCTGTCATCGAGACTTGAAGCTTGAGAACACCTTATTGGATGGCAGCCCTGCCCCACGGCTCAAAATTTGTGATTTTGGTTATTCTAAGGTTTGATTATGGGAGTCATATCAACGCTTATTGCTTCAAATGAATTATTAAGTCATTTTCTTTAGAAGTTTTGCATCTGATAACCTTTTATTTTCCCAGTCATCCCTGCTTCATTCAAGGCCTAAGTCAACTGTGGGAACCCCAGCCTACATTGCGCCTGAGGTTCTTTCACGCAGAGAATATGATGGAAAGGTAATTTCGTTTCTATCATGATATAAGAGTAAGGATGCCTTGAAATGTCTCAACACACACAAAGACTTCTCATATTTAGAGGAAAGCAAGAAATAGAATGGACGGTAATAACTTCTGTTGGCACAAGGCCTTAAGCAATATAGTTATTCTTCATGTGTCACATCTAATTGTACATGTAATATTGTGCATTGTATGCAATGACTTGATGTGTCGACATTTAAACTATCTGAATAATGTGGACAAAATAGTATGGGCGAATGGGTAGTTTAAAATATAAAATGCTCTTAAAAAATCCATATTGTACTTATTTGGGTGATTTGCTCTCACTTTTTACAAAGGTGACAGAGGTAATATCTTAAGTGGCCCCTGGTAGATTAAATCTTTCTTCATGAGTTTTCTGTGTATGATACACCAACGACGTTCATTTTCTAGTTCTTCTTTGCTGTTTTGTTTCTATTCAGCTAGCCGATGTATGGTCCTGTGGAGTGACTCTTTATGTAATGTTGGTGGGAGCATACCCATTTGAAGACCAAGACGATCCCAAAAATTTCAGGAAAACCATCAATGTACTTTTCTTCCCATCATCCATCTCAGTTGACCAATCTATTAAATGCCTGCACTTTCTGACTGTGTAACATTCTTATACAGAGAATTATGGCTGTTCAATACAAGATCCCCGACTATGTTCACATATCTCAAGACTGCAGACATCTGCTATCTCGCATTTTTGTGGCAAATCCAGTTAGGGTATGCACATACTGCCTGCAAAAGATACTACTTGAAGTTAACTCATAATTGTTCAACAATTTCATAGTGATAGTTTGGTAGTATTTTTCAGTCATTTGCTAAGTTTCAGATATGCACTGATAAGGGCATGTATGCTTAAGCTACTCTCTTTCCCTCCCATAACAATTTACAAGTGGACATTTTTTTGGTAAAATAAATTGTCACTCTAGATATTGATTTACTGCAGAGAATTACCATTAAGGAAATCAAGTCCCACCCATGGTTTTTAAAGAACTTGCCTAGAGAATTAACAGAAGTAGCTCAAGCTGCCTACTACAGAAAAGAAAATCCAACCTTTTCTCTTCAGAGTATAGAAGACATCATGAATATTGTTGAGGAGGCCAAGATTCCACCTCCGGCATCCAGGTCAGTTGGAGGATTTGGTTGGGGAGGAGAAGAAGATGAGGATGAAACAAAAGAAGCAGAGGTTGAGGCTGAAGAAGATGAGTATGAAAAAAGAGTCAAAGAAGCACAGGCAAGCGGGGAATTTCATGTTAGTTAGTGTTGATTTTTAGATAGAGCAATAGATTCTTGGTTTCCTTTGCACCTGGTTTAGTTCAACTAAGGTGAGTGTTTTGCTCGTATGTATAAAATTCAGTTTTCCGCATAGGACTTGTAGTTGAATAAACGGATGTACATTTTTTCTAAGGTTGTGCAAGGTTGTTAATTGTGACCATCTTATAAGTATTAACTTGTCCTTTCTGCTCTCCATTTCACTCGCCTCCCTATTTATGTGGTGGAGTGGATTTAGGGTCACATGCTTTTGTTTGGAGGTCAAAATGCTGAGTGTAGTGTTTCCCTGTCACTTTCTTTTACCTTTTGCATGTCTCTCAGCTATATGATAACTGTGGTAGAAGCTCTAATTTATGTAACTCAATCTTGGACAGCAAAATATAGTTTGGTTCTTCTTAACCTTTTGGCATAAGAAATTGTTTTATCAGTAAGATAATTTACCAAAATATCCAACTTTTAGTAATCATTATATTAATAAATATCCCTCTTAAGTGGAATTGTACCAATTCATATATTTTTCTGTCAACCATATTTATTATGCCAAAGAAGTTACCTCAGACCTTACACTGGTTTAGGCTGAAGGGTATTCTATTTTACTTTGTTGTAAAAGACCAGTCAATACTCAATTAAAAAGTTCTGAGGCTTTATATCATTGCAAAACGTTGGTGTTGAAAATAGTCTGATTACTTTTGCACAGTAGAAATAGTAAAAATACAAAAGCAGGGAATTTTTTTTCCGAGCAATAAATCTTGCGATCATTGAAGCTGTAAATGAGAAGGTACGCCGAATATCCAATAAAGGCAAATGAATGAACCTCCAATTAAATTTTGTCTTGTCACCCACGATTGTTTAGCATCACATAAATTCCCTTATTTGAATTTTTTAAGTTCAGCATGTCGCATAAAAAATCAGCAGTCGCATATTTCCATCCTAGGTGAAAAGCAACCTAACTGTTGTATCATTTGGGCATATTCATTGTACCAATAGTGCTTCCTGACTTACTAAGGCGTGCAAGTTTCTTGTCTCAGACAAAATGCTTTCCCTGTCAAAAAGAGAAGACACAACAGCAACCCCTTTCAGATTTGGTTCACCAATTTCCATGACCGCACGTGCATTTGACAGACCTATGCCACCAATTGCTACCACAGGAAGTTTAGAGGCCTGACACACTTGCTTCAAGCCATCTAAGCCTACAGTACGGTTATTTTCTTTTGTATTAGTGGGATATACACCACCACAACCAATGTAATCAGCCCCATCAATCCATGCTTGGTGGGCTTGCTCAGGCGTCTTGCATGAGACACCAATTATCTTTTCAGGACCAAGTAGGCTTCTTGCAAGACGTACTGGCATGTCAGACTGACCAACATGAACACCATCAGCATCACAAGCAAGGGCCACATCTAAACGATCATTTATCAGTAATGGTACTCCATAGGAACGGCATATTTCAAGGCATACTTTGGAAGCATCAAGAAAATCCCGTGTCTCAGCATCCTTTTCCCTGAAAAGTTAGACGCATATCAGGTTAAAATAATTGCTGCATGTTAAAACTCGGGAGATTTAAGTTAAATCACAGTGAATTCTATCTACTGTCAAATACTGATGACAAGGAATCTAAGAAATTATGTAAGATGTATAGGGTGGTACAAAAAAGAAACAATATTTGAACAAACAAACCTTAATTGAACAATGGTAGCACCTCCTTCTACAGCAGCCTTAACAGCTTCAGCAATAGAACGGCCCCACTTCCTATTCATACCTGAATCCGTTACAGCATATAAAAGCAAGTCTTTTGGATTGAACATATTCTGCCTCCAAGAACTGTGATTGATATTCTTAAGTTCAAAAAAATGGTCAAGAGGTCCTTGAACTCCATTTCCAATTGCCAGGTCTCTACTATAATCCAAGGCAGCGTCAATATAATGTTTGGCTGTCTGCAAGAATCCAGATAAGAAAAATTATCACAATTATAGAATATTCCATCATTCAATATCTGTTATTTTCATTTGTTTCTTTTGTATCTAAATTACAGAGAGAGAATAAAAGGGGAGTAAATCATGGGCATTGCCCAATGAGATCCTTCACTATTATTATCAAATAATTTGAGATAGCTGAACAAACCTGAACTGCATAAAGCATTGAAGAACCTTTTGCCAGCTCTGCTGCTATGCATGACGCCAAGGTACAACCAGTACCATGACTATTGCGAGTATTTACACGTGGTGAACAAAGCTCGTAGAACTCCTCACCTGCAAAACTCAAGATCTATAAGTGGAGTTCATTTTGAAAAAGATTTGGACATACATTTCCAAAGGGTTGCTATGTATGAAGATTTTGTTTATGTCCATTGTGTCTCAGAATTAAAGACTTGAACCTCACCATCAAAGAATACATCAACAGAATCTAACGAATTAGGAAGGTCACCACCCTTGACGAGTACATTCCTACAAAAATAAATAATAGTAATCAGTAAATGCACAATACTTCGAAGTTAAAGTTTTTTTATATTTTTCTTATTATGACCTTTATCCATGAAGTGTAACTCTTTTATATATACAACACCATCCCAATTTTTTGCTAATAGAAGCAGGCAAAGTAATTGTTGGGCATCATTAATTTAGGGAAACAATATAATAATTTACTTACTGCAAATCAATATTAACAGCAATATGATAAGCATACAATACATATAATCAAACTTCATTAGAGGTGATTTACACTAGACATGTACAAAATACAGTGCATTCTTATGGAAAGCTTTTGGTAGAAGTCTGAGTCCATGTTCTGGCTCTGGATATCGTATCGGCCATTTAGATATAAACAGTATAGCAGGTACATTTTCTTCGAAGTTTCTAGGGAAAGTCTGAAGACAAATAAGAACAAAAAAAAAAGGCAATGCAATACTACTACAATAAAGGCAAATATTATACTAGTCACTATTTCATGTGATGTGAGATGTTTTCAACTTCAGCTGAAAGTGTATATATAACATACATTCAATTTTCATGCATGCCTTTTTTGATTTTAGAAGCTCAATTCACTATAAAGTTCTAATATCTATGTAAAAGAAATTTACCAAGTAGTACCCTCTGGGAAGAATGATTTCAGTAAGGTATGTTTCTCCTTCCAGAAAAATGTAGCCATTTATCACTCTTACAGATTTGTTTTCTCGGTATTCCTTTTTAAAATAATTGATATCATATTTTGAACTATGTAAGAGAATATGAAATAAAATTTTAAAAGGTCCATCCATGAGTCATGTTGTAAAGTTCAAGCTGTGGCGAACTAGCAGGTTAAGGTTGGAAGTCTACAACTCATGCAGCTCAGTTTCGCTAACAGAAAAAAACCTTATATTTGAGAAATAACTATTCTATTAGTAAACAGTAAGAGGCAAAAAAAAAAGTTTTAAAAACCATTTAGTTAGGTTGGAACCATATACTCAAATAGATTAAGCAGAAACAAACCTAGGGCCCATATCATGTATCAATTTGGCAGCAGTACGCATGTCAGACACTGATTTCAGTGGCACACCTCCAAGTAAAACTGATGCCTCTTTTATATTTGGGGTTACAATGTCAGACATGGGAAGCAGCTCCTCCCTGCATTCAGTATCCAATAAATAAATTGAACTGATTTCCTACAGGCTTTTTAATAAATATGAATTTTGAAATCATTTTAGTGACTGTAACAAGGATGAAAATAAAACTGAATTTTAAATATATAATTTCCTAATGTTATCCACCAATAACTGTAAAAACCAACAAGCAGAAACCCATAGCAAAGAAAATTAAGCATAAGGCTACTACATAATCAAAGGATTTTAAATAGAATCCAGATTAAGTAGCGAAGACTGAAGAATATGAAAAATACTTTCATGTCAAACAAAAACAGTACAGTTCAAGTTCAGAAACACATACAGAAATCCAGCTAGAACAGAGGAACCAGCAAGTACATCCCCACTGGAAGATTTCATGACAGGATCAACCACGAGAGCTGCCTTCAGAAAAAGGAAGTCAGTACAGAAGTCCCTCCAATGGCAATTGAACAAATACATTAGAATTTTTTGTACAAGTGAATACCTTTGACTGGAAATTTCCTAAGGATCTGACAGAGAACCTTAACTATATTAAGAGAAGGAAGCATGCCTGTCTTGACCTAAAGAAGTAGCATAATTAATTCAAATGGAAAAAACAATAACAAACACCATTAACATAGAAATCAGGATGTATCAAGGAGAACAGGATGTAAGCACCCCCATAACAGAATCAATTTTCCGTATACACCAGATTCCAAACAAGCAATAAATAAATGGACTACGGAAAAAAAATAACAATGAATTTAAGAAGCAAGTCATGCCGGAAGGTGGGAACGTTAGCAATCCATGAACTTGCTAGATTGAACAGACCAACATGCCCGATAAGTTTATAAATCCGGTTCCTAATAGCTGTTGCAGTCACTATTTTCACTTACCACATCAACATGCATATCAGAAAGCACAGACTGCAACTGCTCTGCCACAAAATCCTCAGGTACAATGTTCACACCCTACAAGCCACAGGTTTCAGAAAAAGGGTAAGAAAAGAACAACACAAAAGTAAAAACTCAGTCTTTATATCGATTGTCAAAAAATTAACAGAACCCAGTTAACTACACCACAGTTCATTCTATGAATAAGCCTCGAACTATCCCAACTTGATGATGTTTTGTTTAGACAGTATAACATAAGCCAACCCAACATGCAAAATATCAAGTTGAGTAATTATCATTTCTAAACCCCTCCCGGCTAAAATGAAACAGAAGAGATATTATTGTCATGAAATTAAAATCAAACTGAACCTGAACCCCAACTGTGTTCTGTGCAGTGACAGCAGTAATGACAGTGGAACAGTAAACCCGGCGTGCAGCACAAGCCTTGAGATCAGCTTGGATTCCGGCACCACCCCCAGAATCAGACCCAGCAACAGTTAGCACGTGTGGGATTTTGTTGTCAGAAACGGGTTTCATCACCGTTTCTGCTTGCGCTTGCATCTTCACTCTTAGACTTAGATGATTCTTTGGATTAGGATCGGTATTAGCATGCACTGAATTCCAAAATGGGAACCTCAAACTCCTTCTAGAAACCAGTGGCACCTGCCATCGGAGAAACACACATGCAGAACAATAACGTGTCAATGGATTTTGGGTTTGTGATTATTGAATGAGTTATTTGCTTGTATTGATGAATTTATTGTTCATGAGGAAGAGAAAAATGAAAAAGTGAAGTGAAGAGGATTCGGCAGGGTGGTTGACTTACCGGAGCACCGCCATAATCGAAGTGGCGACGCAGAAGCTGAGACTCTCTGCTCGCCATTCATTCCCTGAAAGTTACGCCACTCAAATTAGATCAATAAAATAGAACAGTAGAGTATATTATAAACCAACTTACAAGCTACTCTGAATCTTATAAAAATGTATCAGAGTATCAGTTTTTAATTTGTAATTAATAGGTTGTTTAGCTAGTAAATTATTATAAAGGAAAATATAATATGAATCTTTTTTTTTTACTTATATTTTTTATTTATTTATGAAATTTTGTATGGGTAATTAGAGTTGTACAAATGGGTAGAACCTGCGAGTCAACCCGGCTCACCACGAATTCAGGTTGGATTGAATTAAAAAATTTTTACAAATTTTAATAGGATTGATTTTTGACCCGGCTCACCCGTGTTGAATATGTGGTGAGCCGGGTTGACTCACCAACTCGCAAATAAAGGGTCACATAAATATTTTTTTTTTTAAGTTGGGCTTTCTATTTGGGTGGGTCATGTTAGATTGTTTTTTTAGTTTAACACATAGATCATTTATATTTTTGTGATTTTGGTTTGTATTTGGATTATGTAAAAGTTTATTTAGATTTTAATTAGAATTATAATCTAGTTTTGACTTAAAAAAATAAAAAATTGTATTTTTTTATTAAATGAGCCTGTGAGCCAACCCGTTTAACCCATCAACCTGGATGGGTCGGACCAGGTTAGATTTTTTTTGGCTCGCTAATTAGTGAGCCGAGATGGATTGACTCACTAAATGATCAACCCATGATGAATCGAAACGGGTCGGACCAAATTATCTGTTTTGACAGTTTTATGGATCATTGATTTTTAAAAGAAAAGTATAATAATAAATTAATCAATAATTTACATATTAAATTAATAAGTTATATCAAAAAATAAAAAATGACAGTAAAATTTTTGTTTTTTTTATTCTACATAATTAAGTTTTGGTAATTTTATTTTAAAATAATACAAAAATTATAATATTATTTTAAAAATTTAAATTTTAAAAAATTTATTTAAATTCAGACAAAGTTGATGTTTAATATAATTGAATATGAATTGAATATTTAATTATTTTAAACACAACATTGAATAACTTCAAGTGAAATTAATGATATTAAAGTTTTTCCATTAGGATAGTGATTTCTTTATTGTATCAAAAACAAAATATGTTGATATTTATTGTACATTATTTACTTTTTTCAAAATTACAAAGATAAAAAACTTTATTCACTTTTCATATTTGCAATTTCAGAGAAACAAAAGTATTATATAATCATATATGGAAAATATGCTCAATGAAAATTGTAAACAATAATTTAAATTAAAAAATAATAAAATCTAAAATTTTGTAAATAAATAAAGGTTCAATTTAAATAAGAAAATATATACACTTAAATATTAAATTAAAATTAAATATTTTACTTGATAAATAAATACTTAATTAAGTTTTAGGATGTTTTGAATTAAATCTTTGTTAAATTTTGTTAATTCATTAAGTGTTCAAAAATTTATATATTTTCCATTGTATTTTTAGTTTAATTTTTGTCGGATGCGTAGCTATCATTTAAAAGAACAATATTGCTTATTTGTTTTACATGATAGAAAGTATCATGTTTTGTAGTAAATGTACAACACTATTACTTCTAATGTAAAGTGAATGATTTTTTATTATTTTAATTCAAAATAATGTTTAATATTTGTAATATGTGATGATACATAATTCATTAGCATTAATAATATTGTTGTCTAATAATGATTTTGTTATCTAACACGACAATTTATAATAATTATGTTATCTAACACGACAATTTAGTGATTATAGTAAGAGATAACATGTGAATCATTGACACAATATCTATCAAAATACAATCTCATTTTAAGTAATAACATGTAAATCATTCTCTTTATGTAACATGTTTTCAATAAAAAATGATTTATTTTTTTACATTAATTATAAGTTTATATAATGTCACACTTTCTTTGACACAAATGAATAAAACAAGAAAGTAAATTCATTATCTGATGAATTTAACAATTAAATGGTTAAAGTTTATTTGAAAATAAAGAAAATAATTAGAGTATTCGATTATTTTCTTAATAGATAATTAAAATTACTTTAATTTATAAGAAAGACTAAAATAAATAAACAAAAAATTAAAGAAGGGTGAATATATTTAGTCTTTATTTTTTTTTATTTTGAAATTGATGAATCATTATTAGAGATGCCAAAAATATCCATACCCGTAGGTATCCGCGGATAAAACCCGCAATGGGTAGGAAATAAATATTAAAAATGGATAACCGCTACCCGCGGGTACGAGTATTTTTGATACCCGCATGTTAACGGGACGGGTACGGGTATCATAGTATCCGTACTCGCTAAACTTTAATTCACAAAAATACACACATATATATATATATATATATATATATATATATATATATATATA
>Ga0214544_1001950_pt1 | contig 43460 bp, 25 predicted proteins | sample CNSS3metaG_FD_160074 | JGI IMG/M metagenome (GOLD analysis project Ga0214544, IMG submission 160074) | Root nodule microbial communities from cowpea collected in UCLA plant growth center, Los Angeles, California, USA - CNSS3 | ecosystem: Host-associated > Plants > Roots > Nodule | place: USA...
TGATTTGTTGGGTGTCAGCGAGAGAACAAAATTTTACCCAAAAAAAAGAAGAAAATATTTGTTGAGTGGGAAAATGAAATAAAAAAGAGAGGGAACAAAATTTTACCAAAAAAAAAAGGAGGCATCGAGAAAAAAGTGAGATAGAAAATAATTTCATAAAATTATAAAAATAATATTTTATATAAAGTGACGTTTCAAAATGACACAATTTGAAATAATAATATGACAATGTAAAAGATGGTGGTTAGAAACGCCATATTATACATTTACATTACGGCTATTACCAAACTGACGTATTATACTGCGAAAAGCGACAGTTTTAATTAACCGTCATATTTAAACCATCGTTATATACATGATTTTTTGTAGTGAATTTTAATTCTTGCAATTCTATGACATATGACGTTTGGCATAGGCGCTTAGGGCATTTGTTTGTTCCTGTTTACAACTTACTTATTGCTAAGACTTCCTTAACTGTTGTTGATAAAAACCATCATTGTAGCATATGCCCTCTGTCTAAACAACAACGTTTACCTTTCATTTCTAAAAATACTTTTAGTCCACATTGCTTTGATATTATTCATGCGGATGTTTGGGGTCCATTTCGTTATCCTACTTATGATGGTTTTCGTTATTTCTTAACTTTGGTTGATGATAAAAGTCGTTTTACATGGGTGTATCTACTTGAAAACAAATCTGATTGCATTGTGCTTATTCCAAAAATTTTTCAATATATTGAAAATCATTTTCATGTTAACATCAAAGTTTTTCGTTTTGATAATGCTAAAAAGTTGTCTCTTCATGATTTTTTTACTAATAAGGGTGTTCTTCATCAATTCTTGTGTTGAAAGACCTGAGCAAAATAGTGTGGTTGAATGCAAGCATTTGCATATTCTTAACATTGCTCGATCTTTACTTTTTCAGTCTAATGTTCCTATAAATGTTTGGGGTGATTGCATTCGTACAACTGTGTTTCTCATGAATAGAACCCCTAGCCCTGTTTTAGGAAATAAGTCCCCATATGAAATTCTTTTTGATAAAATCCCTCTATATTCTGATTTTAAAGTTTTTGGTTCCCTCTGTTATGCTTCTACCCTTTTGTCCTCTAGACATAAGTTCAGTCCTAGAGCCACCGTTGCTATCTTTATAGGGTATCCCATAGGTTACAAGGGTTACAAACTGTTGGATATCAAAACTAGGAAAACTTTTATCTCTAGAGATGTTAAATTTCATGAGCATATTTTTCCTTTTCAAGAAAATATTGTTTCTACTGCTCCTGACATTTTTCATCCTGTTACTCCTGTTTTTCATCCACCTAATCTTGATGATGATACCTATTCTCTAGATCACAACCTGCCTACACCCACCTCTGCCTCTCCTAGTGATAATAACCCTCCTTCTCCCACTCCCACTCCAGCCTCTTCTTTAGATTCTGTTGTTCCTATTCGCAGGTCAGCTAGGTCTTCCAATCCTCCTACCTACCTTTCAGATTATCATTGTTACAATGTGACTCATAATTCAAAAATCCCCTATCCTATTCAGAATTTTGTTAACTATTCCAAGTTGTCCACTCCTTACACACACTACCTTTGGCAAATCTCTGAAAATTATGAGCCTCAAACTTATAAGCAAGCTATTCGTTTTCCACATTGGCAAAAAGCCATTGACGATGAACTTACTGTTATGGATGTGAATAACACTTGGTCTATCACACACCTTCCTCCTGGTAAGAAATCTATAAGTTGCAAATGGTTATTTAAACTCAAGCTTAACTTTGATGGCACTGTAGCAAAACACAAAGCTAGGTTGGTTGCTCGTGGGTTTACACAGTAGTATGGTACTGATTTTTATGAAACTTTTTCTCCTGTTGCAAAAATTACTACTCTGCGCACTATTTTATCCCTTGCTACTTCTCATAATGGGCATTTAACTCAACTTGATATCAATAATGCTTTTCTAAATGGTAATCTTAATGAAGATATTTTCATGCATATTCCTCTCGGTTATACTCATAATTTTACACCCACATCTAATGCTCCTTTGGTTTGTCATCTTCATAAATCCATCTACGGTTTAAAACAAGCTTCACGCAGCTGGTTTCATACATTTCGTGATACTATTCTTTCTTTTGGTTTTTGTCAATCTAAACATGACTATTCTATTTTTACAAAAGGACATGATAATACTTTTGTTGCTCTCCTTGTTTATGTAAATGATATTATTCTTGTTGGCCCTAACATAGATTGTATTGATGTTGTTAATATTCAACTGAAAAACAAATTCAAATTAAAAGATCTTGGTGATTTAAAATTTTTTCTCGACATTGAACTTTCCAAATCAAAAACTGGTATATTTATGTGCCAACGCCATTATGTTCTATCTCTGCTTGAAGATTGTGGAATGCTTGCTTGTAAACCTTCTGTTATTCCTATGCTTCCTAACTTACATTTACATAATAATTTTGGCACTCCTATTGCTGATCCTGCTATTTATAGACGTCTTATTGGCAGGCTGTTATATCTGACTATTTCTCGTCCAGATATTTGTTATATTGTCCATAAATTAAGCCAGTTTGTTTCTAAACCTTATACTGAACATATGGCAGATGTTAATCTTTTATTAAGATATCTTAAGCATACACCTGGGCAGGGTATTTTGTTTAAATCTACTTCTGATTGTAATGTTCATGCTTATGTTGATGCTGATTGGGGCTCCTATATGGACACCCATCGCTCCACCACTGGATTCTGCATTTTCTTAGGCAATTCTTTAGTCTCATGGAAAGCCAAGAGACAAAAGACTGTCAGTAAATCTTCTGCAGAAGCTGAGTACCGTGCATTAGCTTCTGTATCTACTGAAATTGTTTGGTTAAAGAACATTTTGACTGACTTTCATATTTCCTCTCCTCATGCAGTGATCTATTGTGACAATCAAGCCACCATTCAAATTGCTTCTAATCCTTCCCACCATGAGCGCACTAAGCATCTGGATATTGACCTACACTTTGTTCGTGAACATGTGGAGAAAGGAACTATCAAGCTTAACCATATACGAAAACATCACCAACTTGCTGATTGTTTCACCAAATCTCTACCCAGAACCAGTTTTCTCAACATTCTCTCCAAGATGGGCATAGAAAACATTTTCCTCCCATCTTGAAGGGGGCCTATTAGTTTAATCCTGGTTACTTTATGTTAAGTTTAGTTAGGTTTAGTTTGTTTGTTTAGTTAGCCTTTCTCCGTAGTCTTTATATACTCTCTTTGTAAACTCTATGCATCATCAATCTCAATACACTTTTCCCTTGTTTCTGTAATAGTTTTTTTTAGACACATTCTCTGTGTTTTTTCAGTTTACATAAATTAGTATGTCTAAATAAGTTTATTTTATCTAACTTTGAGAAAAAATCTAACGTCGGCAAGAGTGATCCGTGGAAAAGGTGAGTTCTTCAGCAACCTGGTTTAAAAGGTTGCTCTATAATTGGTTCATAACTCAAACCAACTGCAGTGTAATTTCTGGCCATTGGAAAAGTCTTTGTTAGCATCTTTTTACTTTCTCCATTGACGTTCTAATCAAATAAAGCAATTTCGGACATTAGCCGGAATGGTAGACTTTGACATTTTATGAACCAGTTTGGATATTTTTCCTAACAAACACTTCAAAAATAAATACGTATACTTTTTAAAAACTTAACGTAAAAATAGTTTTAACTTATAATTGATTTTATTTTTATGTCTATCAATTAGATTCAAATATTTCTCAGGGTTTAAATAACCCCTTTTATGGACCTTTTCCAAAGTTATCCTTCTTTAGTACCTAAAATTATGTCTCAATAATTTCATCTATTTTTCTTGGACTAAATAGCCCAAAGTTCAATTCTACTTGATGTATATTTTCCTCTTTATATATATATATATTCTCACTCTATTTTTTTCAACAACAAAATAGATGACTACCAACAGTAGCTTCATCTTACGTGGTCTTCTTTGATTACTCCTACTAATATTTCAGAAGTAAATTTCTTCACTTTGCTTTTCATTACCGAAAATACAATGAAACTTCTCTCTCCTAAATTGCAAACACAAATACTCCATGTGTACCTTAAAAAATTTCATTTGCAATCCATCTAAACTTGTTTTCCACTATTCCTAATCGTGTAGTGAATGAGCATGAAGAAGATGACTCCCTCTCAGCTTCTCTTCCTTTCACTGCTTCTGCCATGCTTCACATGCTTGCCTTTGGTCAAAATACCACTGACCCAGCTGAAGGTACCATATTTTTATATATAAATTAGGGGTGGGCAAAAAATTTAATTTTCTTGATCCAATCCATTTTTGCTCCAATCCACTCCATTTATAATCCATTTTATTAAAAATCTAATCCATTTAATGGATATGGATTCCAATCTAATTTACATTTTATATATCTTATGGATTGGATATCCATTTTATAAATCAAGATTTTTAAATATGGATAATCCAAAAAATCCAATCCAAATTTTCAATTTAAATTTTTAGTTGGGTTAGACTAAAGGTTGAGATGAACTATACTAAATTCAGATTTGGATGGGCCTTGCTCGACGACCTATACGGATCAGACAGGCCCGACAACCATAAGAGGTTGGACGGGCCTAAAGATATGAACGAGATAGGCGGGCCCGACAAATCGAACGAGTCGATCAGGCCCAATGACCTGATGAGCCAGGTGGACCCGAAGATCCAAACGGGCCAAAGGGCCCGAAGACTCGAACGGGCTAGGCAGGTTCGAAGACTCGAACGGGCTAGGCAGGTTCTAAGACCCGAACGGGCCAAGCGGGCTCGATGACCCGAATGGGTCAAGCAGGCTCTAAGAACTGAACGGGTCAGGCAGGCCCGAAGACCCGAACGGGTCAGGCGAGCCCGATGACCCAAACGAGTCAAGCGGGCTCGAAGAATCGAACGGGATAAGACGGGCCCGAAGACTAGAACGGGTCAGGCAAACCCGAAAGGGTCACGCGAATGGGCTAGACGACACGAACGGGCTGGACGACCCGAATGGGCTCAACGATCCGGACAGACCTGACGACTTGGACGACCCTGACGGGCCTGGCGACCCGGACGAGCTTGACGACCTACACGGGCCTTACGACCCGGATGGCACAATGACACGAACGAGCCCTACGACTCAGACAGACCCTACGACCCAGACGGGCTCGACGTCCCGAATGAGCCCTACGACCCGGATGGGCCCGACGACTCAGACGGGCCTGATGACCTTGACGTACCTGACGACCCAGACAGGCCCCACGATTCGAACGTGCCCGACTACCCGACTATTTGGACTATTTGGACTGGTTCGTCCGGGTTGTTGGGCCCGACTATTTGGACTGGTTCGTCCGGGTTGTTGGGCCCATTCGGGTCATCCAGCTCGTTCCCGTCATCGAGCCTGTTCGTGTTTTCGGGTCCGTTCGGGTTGTCCGGCTCGTTCGGGTTGTCGAGCCCGTTCGGGTCATCGGGCTCGTTCGGGTCATCGGGCCCGTCTGGGTCGTCCGGATCGTCGGGTCCGTCCGGGTCGTCGATCTCATCCGAGTCATTCGGGCCTTAATGACACAAGTTTTAAGAAATTCAATTTAAATTTCTTTTATTAAAAATGGATTCTGGATTTTAAACTTGATCCAAATATTTGGATTGGATTTAAATCTTGATCCAAATATTTGGATCTGGATTTTAAAAAAATCCAAACTACTTTTACTAAAAAAATGGATTTGGGTCAAAAATCTAATCCAATTATTTGGATCTAAAATAGATGTGGATTGAATCATTAAATATCTAATCCATGCTCACCCCTAATATAAATATAGTTTGGAAGATAATGAAGAAACCCTTTGCTGATAATAGCCCCTTGAAATTTGGTTATGAACAGTGGAAGCTCTGAAAGATATAGGCAACACCCTTGGTAATAAGAATTGGGACACAACCATAGATCCGTGCAGTAATAAACCTCCGTGGAATGTAACTATGGAGAAAGACAAAGCCAACTATGTCAGTTGCAATTGTTCTATTCCCACCGACAGCTACTGCCATGTTGTTTCAATGTAAGTTTCTTTATTTAAGGTATTTCCATTCCTCTGAAATTTCGAGATTTTTTCACCAACTCTCATCTTTTAGACCAACTATGAAACTAGATCTGTCTGGGTTTCTGTAATTAGTTATGTGGAAATTTCTCACTCTTTTCTTTAAAGAAATTTTATAAACGAGCATATGAATATAGATATACGTGAGACTAAATAGTAAGGATAATAATATTTTTATTTATTACTCTAATCACTTTTAAATTATTATATATTAAAAAAATTAAAAAGAATAATTAAAATGATAGATTAAAAATTAATCAAAATATTATTATTTAAATATTAATTAGTGATCCAATAATAATATAATAATAATTAATTAATTAATTTAACAAATAAAAATTTTGTTAAAATATTTTTTAATTTATATAATTCTAATCGATTTTAAGTATAATTCAATTTTATAAAACTAATTTATAATGTATAGTTTACGGTCTTCTTATATGATAATGTAAACTAATCTTCTTATTTATAATGAATGTGAAATTTTGACTGGTATTTTTACTCAACAAATAAAATTGCAATATTATTCTATGGTAAAATTAGTGAGGATAAATTGATATACTGTATTAACCAAGAGTAATATTTTGGGTAAGATTAGTTTTGGTAGTCTAAAGTTACTGTAAATAAATGTATTGAAAAGGATATAGAAGATATTCAAAATCTGTCAAAAAGAAAAATAATAATGGCAAAATAATCCGCACCTGAACATGTCTGCCTGCGCATTAATTAATCTGTTATGGATGGTAGAAATATGTGTATTCATTTGTCCTTGGATTATGACGGTATCTCTACTAGCTAGGATATATCGTACTCATTACTTATTGGCTATCAATTTTTTTGTTAGGGTAAATTTAAGAAAATTGAAATGACTAAAAATAAAATTACTAATGAGAAAAACATTAATTATTGAAAAATTATTTCTAATTTAGTTATATATATATATATTATATTTAAACATATGAAATTATAATTCTTTATAAAAGTAGTAAGTTTTTTAAAATTTATACACAACTTTTTTTAAATATTAAATTTTTTATATTGATATTTTAGTGTATCATTTTATTCAAATTATATCTTAAAAAAACTTTTTTTATCTGAAATTATATTTTAAATATTTAATGAAAGTGTCACTCATTATTTGGATTTCTTCATTTTCGTTTTTAGATTTTGATTAGTTTCTAAACTCAGCATCCAATTATGTATAAAAATGAAGAGAGAAGAAGTATTTGTATAAAAATGAATCCAATTATCTAATTCTTGGATAGCCATCTTCTTCCAATAATGCGTTGTTAGTCTCTATCGCTACCACGTTAAATATCATCTCATCTTTTATTTCTCATATCGGTGCAACTACTTCAATCCAAAACACATTTAACATCGAAAAGGATAGATAGACCGATTCAATCCATCGAAATTTAAATTAGACCAATTCAAATATAACTTTAAATACAACTTTAAAAGGATAGATAGACTGAATTTAATCAAATTTAAATTAGATTAAAAAAATACTTTAATTTGACCTTCTTCTTTTTTCATCTTTTTTCAACTGCCAAACCTTCTTATTTGTTATACTATGATGACAAAAATTATTTTTCACAATATTGTCTAATTATTTTCAATTTTTATGTTGCATAAATAATTGGCAGATTCCTGAAAACACAAAATCTTACAGGCACGCTCCCACCTGAATTGATAAGGCTACCTTACCTGGAAGAAATGTATGTATCAATTAATTATATAAAGATGCTTCATTCACTCCATTATCTCACTTTCTTTTTCTTTTCTTGTTTTTTTTTTATACTTTATTTTCTTAATTGTGTATGCATGGACTAACTATAAAGAATATACAAATACTTTCTTTCATTACCTTATTTTGACAGTGACCTCAGTCGCAATTATCTTAATGGCACAATACCTGTTGCATGGGGCTCCTCCAAACTTCGCATAATGTATTCTCTTTTTCTTTACTTTTCTTCTCTCTTTTTCTTTTACTATTTTTTTTGTTGCATTTTTAATATATAATTGAAAAATATTATATTTATTTCTGAAAACATTTATCTAATTCATGTCTTCCATTTTTCATGGTAGTTCTCTTCTTGCAAATCGACTTACTGGTCCCATCCCAAAAGAGATAGGCAACATCACAACCCTAGAAAGTTTGTGAGTTTTTGATTATCAAGCATAGATCATAAAATTTTCCATTTCAATTTTTGAATTTTTTTTGTTCATTATAACTTACTACTACTTAACAGGGTGCTGGAATTTAATCAATTCACTGGAAATATTACACCGGAACTTGGGAACCTTTCTCACCTCCAAAGATTGTGAGTTATGCAATATTGTCCCTACTTGGAGGGCATAAACAAATTTCAAAATTCCATTATGTTTGCAATTTTTATATATAATGTATAAATATGACTTTAAGATATTTGTGATAAAAATTAATAAATAATTATGTAAATATATCTTCTTCCAATAACTTTTTTACTTATCTTGAATACCAATGTTATGAACTTATTCATTATAATGTTTTCACATTGTTTGTGCAGACATCTTACCTCCAATAACTTCACTGGAGAACTTCCTGAAACTTTGGCTCAGATTACATCATTGGAAGAACTGTAACTTTCACATTTTATTGTCATTGGTTAATTTAAATTTTGTTGGTACTTTGAATTTTATTTCATTCGCACCTTCCATTGTTCACATGCAGCCGTCTTAGTGACAATAACTTCTCTGGAAGGATACCCAGTTTTATTCAAAGATGGACAAATCTTAAATTATTGTAAGAACAATTTGTTATTTGCACAAACATTAATGTTTGTTATATTTCAAATTATTGTTTTTTTGTTAAATATGTGTCAGTTGTATTTTTATTTTACAGAGAAATTCAAGGCAGTGGTTGTAAGGCCCCATTTTATTTTCTGCCCTAAAAGTTGGTGGGCTGCCCTTGTAAGTGGGCCTAAGGCCGGCCCAACGTATAAGTCCCTAGGTCTGCCCTAATTCCACACTCACTCTCACTATTGCAGAAACTCCGCAGCCGTCACCTTCTCCTTCCGCACTAGAGCTCTGCTAGGGTTCCTCCCCAAGTCTCTCGAGCTAGCCCCGAGTCAGTTTCTACTCCACCTCCTGTGCGTTCTAGAGCTGCTGTGCTCCTTGGTCCCGCGTTGAACGCCCTGTACGAACCCATTTTCCAGGTACGGGAAGTTAGGGTTTCAGTCTTTTAGGTGTTGTCTTGGCTGTTCTTGAGTGAGTTACTGATTGCATGGATAAATCCTTCGTTTTGGTGTGATTAAATGCTTTGTATGCTTGGTTGGTTCGATATACATGGCTGTTGCAGTGAAGAACAGTGGCGAGACCTGTAAATCTCGCCCAAGCGAGTCAATCTCGCCTAGGCGAGACGAAACAGGGAGCTCGCCCAGGGCTATTGCATGAAAGGTCGCCCAGGCGACCTGCTTGAACTTTTGAGCGAGGGAACACCTCACCCAGGCGAGAGGGGTCTCGCCTAAGCGAGATCCCGTGATGTTTCCTGAGTACTCCATCGAACCCTCGCCTAGGCGAAGGGGGGGCTCGCTTGAGCGAGCACGTCTCGCCTGAGCGAGACCCCTTAGCCTGAGCGAGGGGTTGAGCGAGGCAGTGCGTTGTTTGGGTGTTTGTTTATTCTTGGATGATTGATATTGGTTTGGGTGTGAATTGTATGATGAGGAACATGTATATAATGGAGTATTATGCGTGCTTGGCATGAATCGCGAATTGTGTATGACGGGTTGGGTATGTTATTGGCATGTGAAATGTATGAGAGGTTTGGAACTAAAGGAACACATTAATGATGCGAGATGAGGCCCTAGATTCATGGGGTGGTGATGATCAGATGCATGGATCCAAAATGTGAGGTGTATGAGGAACAAATCTCAGGGAAGGGTATGGAATTGCAAACATGATCTTTGATGTTCTCCTACTGTTGTTTATAAGTGTTGGTCCGTGTCAGCGTGTAATTCCTTGGGGTCTCTAGGTGAGACCTTCGGGGCTACGCTTCAGTGGTCGGGACGTAATCCCATGGCCCCTGTTAGTGGGTGTCCATGGTGGTGCCCCATCTGTATAACTAAGTAAGGATTCAAGGTAAGGACTGTATCCTGACACTCTAAGGGGCCAGTTAGTCTCACTTAGAGCGGACTGACTCCTGTGGTGAGAGTAGCAGGAGGCCTGAAATTCATTAAGGGCTAACCTTGTGGTGAGGGAGAATTGTTTCATCGTGACATTTGTAACACATAGCTCGGGGGTGAGCAGCTCAGGTTCGAGCAGAGGTATCCACCACAAGTGCAAGCATCCGCTGAATCCGACTAAGTTATACGTATCCGGATGAGTCGAGTCGAGTCGTAGTGTATCGAATGAAGAGTCATAACATGTTTGGTTGTTATATGGTTAAGAGATGATGTAAATATATTTGACTGTATGATGAATATGTGTTGGCTCTAGCTTACCTGTTTTGTTGCATGGTTGTGTTGTATGTGGCTGTTCTTCCTTGCGATGATCATCAACTTGGTTGATGGGAGCAGATGGGCAAGGTTCTCGTGGTCAGCAAGGGAACGGTGATTCTGCTGCTTAGCCATCTGGGCTGGAGTTTTCTTTGTGATTTATTTAGGGCTATGGCCCATGTATCTCTTTCCGTATTTCTACGCTACTTTCTATGTTGTATTCGTATTCAGCTCTCCTTTGACATCGTGGTGTACCCGAGTTTGTCGGGGTTGTGTTAAACACCCCAGGACTACGCTACTGTACTTATATTGTGTGACGTTTTCCTTTAATTTCGCTTAATAATTAAATGGGACGTTACAGTGGTTTAAGTGGGCCAATTCCTTCTGAAATTTCATTTCTGCTCAACTTAAAGGATTTGTAAGTACAATGTCTCATAAAGTAATCATGATTTTAATAATGTCAAATCATTTTCTTATTTTCATCAAAATATTGAATGCAGGAGAATTACTGACTTGATTAATGGATCAGATTCTACTTTCCCACAAATTAATAATTTAAAAGTTTGAAGACACTGTGAGTTAATTAGTTCTCATTGCTTCTTCTTTTTTGTTTCCCAATGCCATATGAGATTGATTTAAATTAAGGTGTACACAATTTTTGTTAACCTATTTTTGCTGCAAACTTCACAAATTTGATATTCCTTTGTAGGATACTAAGAAACTGCAAAATTAATGACGAATTACCTTTAGATCTTTGGAACATGACGAGCATTGATAGTCTGAACACCTTGTGAGTGTTTATTCATTCAATCTATTTCCAATCTGAACTCTTCAATGTAGTTTTCTAGTATTGATTTATATGTTAAAATAGTAGCTATTTATTTGAAATAATCTGTCAAAGTAATGGAAACGAATAGTTGAGCTAAATAGCTCCGATATTTTATTATTTCTTTTGTTTAGCATTTTCTTAACTTGTTTTGGGTGATTTTCTTTCAGAGACCTAAGCTTTAACAAATTAAGCGGAGAGATTCCAGAGACATTTGAAAACCTATTAACAAAACCCACACACGTGTAAGTTATTTTTATTTGTTGTTTGGTGTGAAAAAATATATTTTTTATTTATTTTATGTGGTTATATATAATTTTTGTAATGATCATATTCTTCTGATGTTTCTTAATTATTTTATTGTTTTAAAACCTAATAAATATTTATATTATTTTTCCTAAAACACTATTCAAAAACTTTATTTTACTGTTTAAATCTAAGCAACTTTTGAGATTCAAAAACAAAATCAGAAAAACTATAATGAAATGTAATATCATAAGCAAATTTGAAATTTATTGGATGACAATACTTCAAATGTGTTTTGTTCATTGGTTTGGCATTTATGTTATTAGCCAGCATGTTTCATCTATATTTCAAAAGTCATCCCTCCAAATTTAGACATTTGTTTATGTGTGTGATACTATTCAATTAGTAAATTCAATATATAGATCAATTTAAAAATTAATTATTTTAGTAGATAAAATTTTGATAACTTTAGAGTTAAATTTAAAAATTAATTATATTTTTTTTCATAATAATGACTATTTTAGTAACCAATAATTTTAAATTTTATAAATTAGTATCAAAATTGATCACTATAATTTTTTAATCATAATAATAACTATTTCAGTAACCAATAATTTTAATTTTTATAAATTGGTATTTAAATTGATCACTATAATGACTATTTTTTTTTCACTAAAATTGATTACCATAAAAGATTTTTTTTATAGTGCACTACAAGAAAAAATATTTTTAACAGAGGTTTATTTTTACATTACCCAGGGTTAAAACCTCTACTAAGTTCTTTACCCGGGGTTTCGATTTCCCCCGCTAAACCATCCCTGAAGAATGTGTTAGCCGGAGTTTTTACAAACCTAAGGAAACACCAATCAATAACGGAGGTTTATTATCCTCTTGTATTTAACATAGGTTTTAAAACCTCAATTAAGTTTTGTGGGTTTAAAACCCCCAATTAATTACCATGAATTTTGAAACCTCCGTAAAATATTGTGAATTTTGAAACCTCCATAAAATACTATGGGTTTTAGAACCTCCATAAAATAACATAGGTTTCAAAACCCCCATAAAATACCATGGGTTTCAAAACCCCCTAAAATACCCTAGGCTTCAAAACCTCCGTAAAATACTATAGGTTTCAAAACCTCCGTAAAATACTATAGGTTTCAAAACCTCCGTAAAGTACCATAGATTTTTAAATTATTATTATTATATTTTTTTTACTCATTTATTATTTATGTATTCATATATATTTTTTCAATCACAATTATTTACATTTATTCTATTTTTTTAATTTATATTTAATGAAATTATACCTAAATAGATATAAACTCATCAAATTGACAAATTATTTATAGATGACTAAATGTATATCAAAGTATAACAAATATACGAATTCAAATTCAAATTCAACTACAATATTAGTCAACAAAAACTATCATGAAGTACTGCAATGGTTCTCAAACATAAAATGATTCAATTAACTTCCACATTATATTATATTCTTCAACTATCACATATGATTTTGCTTATGTCCAGAACTTGTACTAGTTGGCACACTTCCTTGATCAGAAACCTACAATATAAATGTGAATCATAATTACAAATGTAAACTCTGAAAAATAAAAGAAGTTGTTGCCATAGTTGTTGTCTATACTCACTCCATTTTATGTTAAGTGATTTGAATATATATGTCACATGAGCATCAGATTCCACTAGAAACTTAGCCTTCAAAATTATTACACAAATAGTTTAACAACAATTGACATATAACAAGAATCAAAATATATAAAAGAAATTATATATATCACTTTGTTGATAAACTCCTTTTTGAAGGTGTTTTAATAGCTCTTTTTCAATAGACTAAATAATGTTGAAAAGCATAGCTCTTTCTCAATAGACTAAATAATGTTGAAAAGCACCAATGAGTATGTAGCATCTGGAGCATGAAAAAAAATAGTCAGATTCAAGTATATAAGGATTCTAGCTTTTTAGCACTTGCTTGATGCACAACACTGTCAAAGCACGAATACTCTTGAGTATTTTTGACAGCCAATTGTTATGCTAGCTCTTAGTAATGCACATAGAAAACTACTCAACAATAAACAAAGTAAAAGCTCTCATCTAAGATGATGAGGCAGATTGGTAAAGCAAAACAGCTCCTCACTTTAACAAAATGTATCCCTTATGTCCAAATTTCTATAACAAAATAATCACAAATTCAAAGTTGCTATTTTTTAAACTATAATAATTTCCTACATGCAAGCCCTATCCTAAAGAAGAAAAGCAAGGCTTCCATAGATGGTTCAGTAATGTCTTTAATTGAAAAGAAATGAAGGAACTCATTGCATTTCAACAAATTGGCACAAAAATAGCATTCACCCATGTTTACTTATCCATAGGAAGGCCTCCTCTTTGACCACTAATAACCAAATGAACCATTAAAAAATAGATTATAAAAGCTGATACAACTACACAAAAGTGTGTATTCTCATAATGTATAAAATATCAGCCAGAGAGGATCCGGTGAAACTAGCGACAATTCTAGTTCAGTGTATTTGGTTTTAAAACATCTTTTTCTTTTTGTGACTTGTTGATTATAATTTAAACTTGTAGCTTCTGTTAGTGGTTCTTAGTACTGCACGATATAAATGCATGCTATTATGTATATGATTCCTGTGGAACAAAGGTTTTAAGCACTTGTTCCATCAGAAGCTTTACCTCAGATCTTTCCTGGGATTAATAGAAAAAATAGCATATTGTAATTTTTGGCATGTAATACTCGTGGATATTAATATCAATCTAGCAAACAGTAAAAAAGAATTGGTGTATGGGTCTAGCACCTGCTAGATTATATTATTTGTTCTTGTAAGAAGCAAAAACTGCTTAACCTGCATACCTAAGGTTATTAGCAAAGTTTTAAGAATGGTTTTAGTTACTCTAACTAGACAAGGTGTGGGATCTTAGATGAATGACCAATCTTCTGGGTAACGCCTAGGACTCAGAAAGAAAAAAATGACAACTTAGTTCATCAAATATAGAATTAAGACTAGTGGTTAGAATATGGTGCATGCAACATATCTATTTCATTTCTCAAAAAGAAGCTCTAAAATAGGGAAAACAACCAAGTAATAACCCTAAATTATCTAATATAGAGCAAACAACCAAATCAATCTAGTGAGAAAAAGAGGCTAGTCCACATATGAAAGAAGAATTGATAGATGGATTTGAGCACTGAGAAAAAGCCAGTACAAAACTACTAATTTCTAAAATGATCATTCCAAAACCATAACTCTAAAGTTTAAGCAATATCCTAAGTCTTAAAACATGCACCCCTACCTTGGATATATCCTAAAGAATCTATATATATATATATATATATATATATATATATATATATATATATATATATATATATATATATATAAATTGTGGCCACAAAGGAATGTTATCCTGGATTCTGGAAATTTAAATTTTAGGAGATAGCACCACCAAATATGAATAATATTACTTACCAGTGATGAAACAAAAATGTTACCTAGATTTATAGGAACTGCTTGGATTTGAAAATAGTGTAAGAAAGTTAGTGTCAAAAGCAACACTTACATCACTTAAAGCAGGTTGAGGAGGTTGCTTGGTTGCCTGATATGAATCCCAACATGGGTCTCACATGGTTAGAAGAAAGACCTGAGGGGCACGCATTATGCAGCAAGATAAGTGATTAGCCTGTCAGTAGAAAATAACTATAACAAAGATATGTACAATTTTAAACTAAATCTAATTTTAAGAAGACCTGTTACAGAAATACATTGATTATAGATAACATTAATCAAAAGAAACTTTAAAACCAGAGGCAGAAGTCTTAATATCATTCTGCCTTTCGAGACAGACCAGGGGAGCTAAGGGAAAGGAAAAAGAACCTTGCACTTGTCATACAGTTGTTGGGAATATTCATGAGGTGGCTTCTGAGTGAACATATTGTATATGGTCCTGCAATATAAAGAAAAATAATTTCTAAAAGAAATTTTCCAAACAACTCTCAAGCAAGACAAATTTACTTACACACATAAAACACTCAGTGCAGTTTTTGAATTATCTTCTTTAAAGTAAAAAACTCCTAATGTAAAGAATCCTAACACAAATTTAAAAAACAAAATCAACTATTCTTTTCCAAAAACCAACTCCCAAACTCGTACATAGGACTGAACATGAAAACAAAAAAAGCATCACAGAAATAGATACGTGTAGAGCGTCGTATAGATAAAAGTTAATCTATTTATTATGCTTCAAGTCAGCAAGAATACATGCTATACTATGCTTCAAACAAGTAATAATATATGTAATGTAACAGATAAATGGATCGCAAAAGAAATTTACACCTGGTCACTGGCATTAGGACCATCTGTATTGAAGAGGATAGGCATGCAACGCTTATCATCATATCCTCATTCATCAAGCTTGAATTTTGGAAGTGGGCAATGAGTGTTGCTTTCCCTTGTATGCGAGCATATGCAAGTGATGCCACTTTCTGACTGTTGAATTTCTTCCACTGCTTTCCATTGAACACCTACCAGAGTTGCATCATATGATTTAGTCAATTGGTGCAGGGTGTGTGTGTGTGAATGTAATGTGATTATAAGTTTAACACCAGTTCATTTTCTTCTTAGTGAATTTGATAACAATTTAAATTCTTGGTATTAGAGAAGAAAAAAATTGATAAAGCTAATCTAAAAAAGAGAAATACCTCTTCTTCCCCAAAAGAATGTCTTCTGCAAGGACTAGGATGGTTAGAAAATCTATTTGAGTATGATGGTTTAGTGGAGACCAAAATTAACTTAGTCAAGCGTTGAATTCTTCCTAATAAAGCAACTTTAGCATCTTCTTCTTACTCCAATCTTGATTGCAACTTGAATTGACCCTCTTCTAGCTTTATACATCACACAAGAATTGGTAACTATTTAAATTCAGAATGTTGAATTTCGTAGAATAACAACGTAATCATATGAAGGAAGTTTAGTTCAAAATAAAGGCTTACAGATATACGTCCATGACCACTAAGAGAAGACTGAAGAAGTCTAGTCAATTTGGAGTCCCTGTAAGGTATATATGACTAGCTTTGCCTTCAATCAATTTTGAAATAACCTGCACAACAAAATTAATCACACTTCACAAAGCTATAAATAATTGCACATTTAGGAAAACCATATGTATGTACAGGTTTTCGATGACAAACATGTACTGAGTAAACATGTTGAAAGGATGAGTGACAAAACAAGCCATGGAGGTTGATATTGCTCTAGTATCATGTTGAAAAGAGAGAAACTAAGAAGGAATGTAATGAATTTTAAATTAAATTGTCACATTTTGGTGGATTCAATATTTAAACAGCTGGCGGATTTAACTTAAATTCTGGTATTTTTCTATCCCATTTCAGTACATTTTAGGCTAGTTCATGATTGACAATAATAAATGAATAACTAGACAGAAAAAAAATCCAACAACAAAGAACATTATGCAAAGTTTGGTGAAAAAACACATCTCAAATAAAACAAAGAGAATCTGATAGGACCAGCTAACATATTTTAAGATCTCACAGTTCTGAGAGTTAGAATACTTTTATTGATGTAAGATCCTTCTCTCCTTCTCATGCCAATTGTTTCAGTCCTTGAGCTCTCAGAACCTGCCAGATCGATGAGGTTCTGCATATATAAGTAAAATATATTTTTCAAAAGAAAAGTAAGTTACAATAGCAAATTGTAAAGCATGAATAATAAAAAAGTTAAATGTTGCAGTATAACATTTGTGCAATGAGAAGGAATTGGAAAATATTTTTTAAAACACAATTCAATAATTATCAATTGAGACAGTCCTACTATTTCTCCTTCACTATTTTCACTACATGGACTACTCTCTACAGACTGTCACACATGCAAAAGTTAAAACAGTAAAATTATCTCTTCATAAAAATAACTCTTAACATATGAAGGAAAAGAAAATGTCAAGAATAAGGAGCATTATAAAAAAGCCTTAGAATTCGGATGAAAGATGGTCATCAAGAGTTGCTACAATCTTCCCCCAACTTAAACCTAAACTGTTCTGACACAGGCAAATTCCAAAATCATCCACAGATTTTTCCAATTCTATTTCAGAAAACACAACAATCCATATTGAAAATCCGAATTCTGAAATCCGCGGATAATGAAGCGAATAAACAACGTGGTAGCGCCTAGGGAAAAAGAGAAGAAGGAAATCAAGGGAGTGAGGTTGAGAGAAGAAAAGACGTGTTACCGTAGAAAGACGAGAAACCGTGAAAGAGAAGCGAAATCCTAGAAACCGGAAGCGGCGAGCTACGGCGGTGAGGCGCCTTCATCAGCAACGACACTTCTCTCCTTCGTTGAGTGCTTTATTAGGGATTAGGAAGAAGAACAAGGAAAGGAAAAAACAACGAATGGGAGAGAAAGAACGAAAAAACATGCGGGAAAAATAGAGTACATTCTATATATTTGTTGGGGTTTTGAATAAACCTACGTTATTTTGATGGGGTTTTAAATAAACCCATGTTATCTGGATGAGGTTTTAAATAAACCTACATTATTTCATTGAGGTTTATAAATAAACCTTTAGAATTTAACAAAACGTTATTAAAACCTCCATTATTTAAAAGTTTTATCAAGGTTATATTAACTTCCATTAAATATCCTCCGTTAAACACAATATTTTTTGTAGTGGTGGAACCACCTTATAATTTATTAGAAGAAAACATTTTTGGATATAGCTCCACTTTGGCATTTTTAACAGCATCTTAGTAACATAATTTGCTTAATTTTCAAGAAAATATATTAATCGTGATTTTAACGAAAGGAAAAAATGGTCATGATGATTAGCTTAGCATTATTTCATATTTGACTACTACATAATTGATCTTTTTTAATTGTTTCTTAGATATCTCACTAAAAACCTACTGAATGGAACACTACCTACGTGGGTAGCTAATGGAGTTAAATCTAGCCAACAGAAATCTCTGTGAGTTCTATTTCAAACCCTAATTTATGCTTTCTTAATTTATGTACTTTGTTAATTAGATTGTGTATTGCATCTTACTATGTGCACACACCAATCAAAATATGTAAATGTCGCTTTTGGATATTTATTAGTTAGGAAAATGATATTTTAACCCACTTTTTTTGACCCACTTTTAACCTATTATTTTAATCACCATTAGATCATCTTTTTTTATTCTTTTTAGTGATGTGATGTGATGATCTAATGGTGATTGAAGTAGTGGGTTAAAAGTGGGTCAAAAAAAGTGGGTTAAAGTATCATTGTCCTTATTAGTTATTCAAACCCTCTGATCTTTAAATATAATTTTATTCCTTTGGTACCATTCAAACCACTTCCTTATGTATTCCAAATGTTCCTCCCATTTACCAATCCATCTTCCAACCTCCACAATTGTTATTTGAAATTTTAAATTGGCATAAATTCTTGCAAATATATGAATAAGAGGAAAATCGCCAACCATCTATCTTCACAAAATTTAATCTTAGTTCCTATCCAATTTTCCAATAAAATATTTTCATGAAACCAATTTCCCTCTTCTCCATTGCTATGTCTTTCTATCTTTCTATGAATCACATCTATCATCATTATTTCCCACCTTTGCAACTTTCAACATATTTTTTCTAGTTATATCAAACAATACACGAGTGCTTGAACAACTATAGAAAAAGTAGAAAGGAAAGTAATCAATTTCCTTGTCTTTGACATTTCATTGGTTTGAATTCCTTAATTGGTTTTTCATTAATAATAATAAAGATTGTTTATTAATAATCACTATTGTTGGTGAAAAACAAATTATACTAGGATTTTCCAAAATTTTCAATATAGAGCATAACTTCGATCCATTCTGAAACGACACATATTAAATTGTATTCAATCTTTAGAATTTAATTGGTAAAACTAAGATTTGGGAATTCAAAGACAATAAAAGTACATTGTAAAAGGATTCTGAATTCACAAGTGAAATTTCAAAAGATTAAAACCTATCAACCCGCATAAACAATCCAAAAATCATATTTCTCTAAGAACTAGATCTATGTTTGACCAAATTTATATGGATTAAATCTAATATAATTCAACCAAATTCATATTCACTTTATCAAATTCATATTCAATACTAATTTGAATTCTAATTTTAGAAATTAAAATTGATATCACCAAAAGAAAAATCTAAATAAAAGAAAAGAACAATCTCAAATAGATGAACAGTAAACACATCACTTGTTGTTTAATATTGATTATGTTAAAACACAACATAAGAATAATAGAACAATATAAAAAGAAAAAATTAGATGGAAAAATAGAAAAACTAAAACTTTGAAATTTATGCAATTGATTTACGTACATTTTTTTAGTAGAATTAGACCTCAAATAAGCTCTAACCTTAACTATAATTTTTCAAAACACTAAACAAAAAGTTTAATTTGAGCTCTAATTAGGTCAAAAAGCCCAATTAAAAAAATGTGCAAATTCAAAGGATTTTGTTTCCATAAAATTTGTCTCAACCTTTAAACATCAAACATCGTAAAAAATAACCTATGTGAGTCCAAATACAACAACCCATATGTTCATTTCAAAGCTTTGAAAATGGGGAATCCATATGTTGCAATAATTCCTTAATTGAAGGAGGGTCAGAATCATCAACATTGTATCGTGTCAGAGTGGAGGGATCCCTTCCATACACTGCCTTAAAGGGGATCATCCTAAAGATGCTATTGTACCAATATTTTGTATAAGCCAGCAATTTGAACCAGTTCTTTGGATTATGAAATGTGAAGCATATAAGATTTTAGAGTTGATAGAAAGGCATTTTTGACCGAGTTTTCTTCAAGAGAACTTATTAGTTGTTACTGACAATGTAGTCCAATCTTTTGTTTGTTCAATCGCAGTTGCAATTGCATCATATTTTTGGAGAAAAGAAATTAAAATTTTCTCAACAATTTTTTTGTCAAGAATATTTTCTCCATAGGCCCTCATCTGACTAACTATTTCCTTTATTCTAGAATAGTAGTCTTTAATGATCTCAAATTCTTTCGATCTTATTAATTCAAACTCACGTCTTAAAGAATAAAGTTTAACATTAAGTACCTCATCATTTCCTTGAAACTCTTCTTGTATTGTGTCCCAGGCTCGCTTTGCACTTGTGACTATAGTGACCAATAATTATTAGTGACTATAGTGACCAATAATTATTAGTGACTATAGTGACCATTTTAGATACCAATTTACAAAACTAAAAATTATTAGTTACTAAAATAGCCACTATTATAAATAAAAAAGTATAATTGGTCACTAAATTGGTCTTTAAAATTAGCTACCATGAAATTATTTGTAAGACTGCCCTTAGATGTTGTAAATGTGAATACCAACATATATCATCAAAGAAAACCAATACTATTTTCTCAGTTGTTGCTGAAATATCTTAATTTAATGGCATAACGACTCATAATGCCTTTGGTGTGTTCTAAGGCTGTTTTCTTCTTGTCTTTTGCCTTCATTCGAATTTGGTGATAGCCAAGTATTGAGCACCATATAATGCATCTAGTAATTCATCCACAATGGCATTGGAAAAAATATACTTAATCAGTGCAGAATCGCCACGTCCCATTTTTTTTTAACTAAAACAATTGGAGAAGAATGATCTCTTTCTCTATATGGTTTTTGTGACTATCACTACAAAAAAAAATGAAATTATCGACGGAATTTTACCGACGGATATATTTTTGTCGGTAAATTTGAATTACCGACGGATTCTTAAATTTTATTTACCGACGGAAAAATCTGTCGATAACACAAATTTTATTTACCTACAGAAAAATCCGTCGGTAAAATTCGTCCATAATTCAAATTTTTTTTACAGACAAATTTACCGACGGACTTTTCCGTCGGTAAAAGAAACGGGAAATGTCCCACCAAAATTTGAATTACCGACGAATTTACCGACGAAAAAATCTGTCAGTAAAAGAAGTGGAAATTTCCCGCCCAAATTTGAATTACCGACGGATTTATCCGTCAATACTTACATAACTCGAAATTCGTCGGTAAAATCCGTCGATAATTAAATTTTTTTTTTCGACGAATTTACCGACGGATAAAAGAAGTGGAAATTTTCCCGCCCAAATCTCACGTTATAAGAAGACGAGAAGAAGAAGAAAAGAAAAAGAAGGAGAAGAAGAAGAAGAAGAAGAAGAAGAGAAAAAGGAGAAAAAGAAGAAAAAGAAGGAGAAAGAGAAGAAGAAGGAGAAGAAAGAGAAGGAGAAGAAGAAGAAGACGAAGAAGAAGAAGAAGAGGAAGAAGGAGAAGAAGAAGAGGAAGAAGAAGAAGAAGAAGAAAGAGGAAAAAGAAGAAGACGACGGTGGCGACGGTAGCGGCGGTGGCAGCGGCGGTGGCAGCGGCGACGACGGTGGCAGCGACGGCGACGACGACCAAGAAAAATAAACGAAAAAAAGATTGAAAAAGGGAGGAGGAAGAACATCATTTCTGTCGGCAAAATTTTACCGACAAGCATTTTACTGACGAATTTTTGACCGTCGATAATCCGTTGGTATTGTTGATTTAGCGACGAATTTTGACCATTACCGACGGATTTTGACCGTCGGTAATATCAGTTTTTCTTGTAGTATATGCGTGTACTTTTCTTCATAAATTTTGACTAGAGCCATTGCTTTGGAAACAAATTAAAGGCCTTGTGCATTGACGTTGTGCTTGATTTCGAGTTTTAACCCACTCAAAGAGGATAAGAAAGAAAGAGAAATTTGGAGGACCCAATTCAACAACACCGAATATCCCCTAATTACCTCTTGTAATCACCCCATTTCCCATTTTCTTTCAGGGACCCTTTTTGCCTCACTCTTTCAGGGACCCTTTTTGGCTCACTCTTACGTGTCTCCATTCTTCTCTACTCCTTTGTTAGGTGTCCCTTGCCTCCACCAGCGGACCTTAGTGTTGACAGAGGGGGCCATGCCCCTCCCCCCCCCCCCCCCCCCCCCCCTTTCTTTATATTTATATAATTTCATCTACATTTTTTTAAAATTTAATATTTTAATATATATTATGTATTTATATTCTAATAAATTTTGATATATTAATATTTATAGATGAGGAAAAGTCTTTTTTTCATATTTATTTTTCAATTTTATCTTTTATTTATTTTTTAAATAAAAACAATTATTTTATTAATATTATTTTTAAGTGATTATTTATTTAATTTAATCATTTTTATTTGATTATTTTCAAACTTAATCATTATAAATAAAAATTAATTATAGTAAAATAAAATTTATTTATATTTAATTTTATAATTATAATGATATCAATAATTATAATTTTATTATTCTTTATTATCATAAAAAAAGTAAATACAATGTTTTTACTAGTTTATATAAAAATTTTGGAATTACTCTTTTGGTTTCTATTTTCGTTCAAAAATAATAAGTTGGTCCTTGAGGTTTTTTTAGTCTCAATTTGGTCCGATTTTGGAAAAATGATGCAATTTTGTCATTTTTTCATTAAATTTCTTGAATCAAATTAAGGATTTTTCATCAAAATTGAAGTTGTGAATAAGGATGGTTAGTTTTGTTGGTATAATTGACATAATCCTAGTATAAATTTTGGTGAAAAAATTCTTGCTCTACTTTAAGAAATTTAGCGAAAAATATTAAATTATATTAATTTTTAAAAATTCAAAATCAAATTGAGACTAAAAAACATAGACAACCAACTTGATATTTTTAGAAGAAAAAATAAACCAAAAGAGTAATTCAACCAAAATTTGGACACCTTCAACGTATTGACTGAAAATCCGCCACTACTTGCCTCCAACCATCTCTTCCTCTTGGTTCTATACTCCTTCAATCATTTTTGCACTTAGGTCCCTTACACTTTAATACATTCTGAGGTTGCTCAAAAGAAAAAAAAAACATGTGAGATTATAGTTCTATAATAATATTCTAATTATTAATTCACTCAATCGTATCTTTACGCAATATATTTCTTACTTCAATAAGTCATAAAAATATTCACACTATAAATTTGTTTATACTAATTGATTTTGTCATGGATTTTTTAAATCTGTTGAATATATAAACATTGCTTGCTTTAGTTTGAATAAAGTGATATTTTATACCTAGATGCTTTCATCCTGGATTGAAACAATAATTTTTTTTCTCGGGACTCCGATTCGTTTTTTCTTAGTTTCTGAATTCCTTTTTACATGTATTGATAGAGATCTTTCATACAACAATTTTACCTATAAAAACTCCGAAGCATGCCAAGAGACCGAAGGGAAAATGTAAGAACTGAAATATTTTATTTATTTTATTTCTAAATTTATCAAGATATTCATATTAGTATTAATGATATCTTTTATGCTACAGGAACTTGTTTTGGAGCTTCCCAAAGAGCCAAGGGTAATATATAGGAATATATATATTATTCCCTTTTCTTTATGTGTAAAGCTTACTATTTGGGTGTTTAGAAACATTAAAGTTGGTTTGAGATTAAAATCCAGTTCATGTTTAGAAAAAAAAAATGGATTTCTTTTAATAAATCTATTTGAAAGTGGCTTAAGGTTTGTGGTTCAATGTTTCTACTAACCTGTTTTTGGTCTCCTTTTAATATTTCTACAGGGCACCTATTACTTGTCTGCCTGGAGGAAACTGTCCGAGAAGTAAGTATGAGTAATTCTTTCAAACTAAGTTGTTAAACATAGGCGAGAATCATCGCCCTCCAAGCATGTTTTATGGTTTTTTGTCGGCAACGAATATATAATTTATAAATAAATATATGACAATATATGCAAAACACTACACATTATCGAAAAAACATTATAAAGTCAAAGCTATTAATAATATTAGCATTTTAAAAACATTAGGTTCATGCTAACTTCTACAACATAGCCTTTAACAAAAATTAATGCAACTCTATCCTAAGTTACAATCCATAACTCCAACGCAAATTTGTAACTTTTACTAGGAGCTTAAGAGAAAACCATTTATAGCAGAAACATATAGCAATTTTGTTGTTGACAATCTTTGTGACAACGCATTGCAACCATGACCATATAATTCAGCTACTATGTTAGTTCCTCTACACAAAAAACATTCCCAGTCTAATGCTATAGCCATTAACAACATTTGAAACTTGGTTTAGGAGACATAGAGCACCATATGATATGCATTACCTCTACCTTGACTCCTTTCTCCTTTCACAAAAGCCTTTCATTTGAACATGTACATCAAACAACAAATACCATGCATACCACTCTTTTTGCTACTATGCCTAGTATCCCACACTGTGAACAACATGCAATCCTTGATATACTAGGTGACATTGCTTGGTAAACTTAAATGTGGGTTGTTATATTTAATAGTGTTGGTAGAATAAAATGTCTTAGGAAAGAGTAAAGGTCCGAGTGCATCTAGTAATGATTGTGACATGCAATAGAGTTCATTTATTGTGGTCTTGGTAGTAGTTATAGTCTATTGAATGTAGTTAAAGGACCATGTATAAGGGCCTATAAAAGGAACATGTATTGTTCATTGTAAATTACAGCAAGTTTTAATATACAAAAGTGTTTATCCATAAAAACTTGTTTGTCAACTAATTGGCATCAGAGCTTGAGAGCTTGAGTGTCTGATCGCTTTAGAGAGAGTGTTTGATTGTTAGAGAGTTTTGATTGAGATGACCAACTTAGCTAAAAGCATGCTCCTGCCTAAGTTATCAAAAGGTGTCAGCTATGACAACTGGAGTTTGTAGATGAAGACCCTACTTGATTTCAAGAAGTATCAGATGTGATCGAAAATGAGCACCAAGAACTAGAGGATATTGAAGAACAGACGTTTGACCATCTTTCTACGTTGAGAGCAATGCGGATAAAGGACAAAATGACTTTGTACGTGTTGTACTGAGATGTTGATGAGTCCGACATTGAGAAGATAGCAAATGTTAAATCTTCCAAAGAAGCATGAGATATAATGGGAAAGGCATACAAAAGGGGTAATCGTGTCAAGTAAGTCAAGCTTCAAACTCTTAGAAGCGAGCTTGAGAACATGAGGATGAAAGAGGCCAAAGGGGTTGGCGAGTACATCTCTCGTGTGAGATCGTGGTGAATCAACTCAAAAGGTATGAAGAGATGCTGAGCACTTCCCGAGTGGTGGAGAAAATCTTAAGGTCGTTAACTGACGCCTTTAAGAATATTGTTTGTGCAATCATGGAGTCTAAGGACTTGTCGGTGCTCTCGATGGAAGAGCTTGTCGAGTCATTTAAGGCGCATGAGCAACAGAGAAGTAAGAAGAAGGAGGAGTCTCTCGATCAAGCACTTCAAGCAAAGGCAACCATTAAGTAGAAGAAGGTTCCTTATACTCAAAACACTCAAGGTCATGGTGGTAGAGGTAGATGAGGATTTGAAAGAGGTAAAGAGCAAGTCGGTCAACAAAACTAGAATGGCCAAGGACAAGGTATTGGTCGTGGTAGAGGCTGAGGAGGTTGGTCAAGCATCTCAGGAGTTGAGTGCTTTAGATGTGGAAAGTATAGCCATTATGCAAAGGAGTGCAAATCAATGCTATAGTTGCGGTAAGGTCAGACATTTTGCAAAAGATTATCGATCACAAAATGAAAGAGAAGAGACAATCAATCTCGTCGAAGAAGTTGAAGATGAAGTGGTATTATTGATGATGGGATGCAGCTTAGGGGTCGAGCACAAGCAAGTGGAGAATTTGTGCAAAGTTCAAAAGTACATCTAGTAATGATTGTGGCATGCAATATAGTTCATTTATTGTGGTCTTGGTACTAGTCATAATTTATTGAATGTAGTTAAAAGGCCATGTCAAAGAACCTATAAAAGGACCATGTACTGCTCATTGTAAATTACAGTGTCTTAACATATAAAGTTTTTATCCATAAAGACTTGTTTGTTAATAAAGATATCTTTTTGTTTGGCTCATTATGATTCAAATGAGGGGTTAAATGTTCTAGTTCTAGATTGTACACATCCTATCCCTAAGATATTTAAATGGATTTTATGTAGACTATACGACAAAGCCACCCATCCCAACCGAGAAGGAAGCTTTTTGAACTTTATTGGTTACTCATGCCCACTTTTAGTTGTGTCAATCCAAAGATTCCATCCCTTCTTCCCTAGCTATAATCATCCCAGTTTCTACCAGATCTTATCAAGCTTCCCCCAAACACATGCTTTCACCCCTGTTAATCCTGGTCTCTAACTCTCTTGCACCACCCCCACCACTACATTGCATTTCCACTACATATATACCTTTCTGACACTCCACTAACACATCTTTCACTTCACCACCTCCTAGACCTTACCCACCATATATGCACACACTTCGTACATTTATACAACTATATCCTTCACATCGTCACACACTCATAGTGCACCTTAAACTTTTTGGCCCTCTAAATTGCAACTAGCTCTTTTTGATAACTCATAACCTATAGACTGGTATTTCCAAGCAAAAGCAACATTTTCCTTATACCAATTCCCTCCTCAATTACGCCTTTACACCTGTTCATTCTACATGAAAGGAGATGCTTTGAGTTGGTATAAATAGATGCATCACAACTCCCAATTCACAACATGGTAGTCATTCACCATAACTCTTGAGACTAGAGATGGAAAATAAAACCGTCCCCTTGGGTATTTTTCAACTTATCATAACTTTTATATAATTCTGTTAAAAAAATGTATGTCAATAAAAAAAAATTTATGTCTCACATTTGAATATTTTTATTATTTTTTAATATATTTATTTATTATATATTTTTCTTTCACATGAGAATGTTTAATACTTTCAATTTAAGTATTTAATAGCACAAACCTTTCGTTTACTAGGTAATATAAAAAAAATTCTTTACTTATTATTATTAGTTTTTGTTTCATTTGAAAAACTCTTTTGTTTCGCTAAAACAATTTTTGTTATTTCTCAACCATTGAGTATATATGTTAATATTTGAAAAGTTTTCTTACATCTCTGAGATATTTTTCAACTTATCATACCCTTAATTATACATTTGTTTTCCTTTGTGCGATTTCTTTCAATAGTCTCTCAAATTGTTTGTAAACATTTGTTAATTTTTTAATATTTTTATTTGTTGTTTATTTTCATTATGTAGAATACTATTTTGATATATTTTATCTAATTAATTTTTATTTTCTAACTCATTATCAATCATATTGTATTTTTTTCACTATAATTGTTTAAATAATTTTTATTTACTACAATATAAAAATTTAATGTAATTGTCATGAATATTTTTTTATCACTATCCAACATAATTGAAGTTCAAAAGATACAATATCAATGTTAAAATTTTATTATTATGATTATTATTTGTTCTTTGTATCATTTTGATTAAGTAATGTATTATAACTTTTAATAGTTCATAAAAAAGAGATTCATTAGAATTTAAAAGATTGAAATACCTGGGCTGATATTATTAACCGAGCTAACCTTGGTATGGAAGTAATGCATGAAGGCAATGCTCATAATTTCCCTCTAGATCTAGTTGTAATGGAAGCTCCATCTGTTAATGGATAAAATTTTGATCTTGTAAACAACTATTTAAAATATATTTTAATTTGAATATTTGTTTTCCTTTATATTTTTTAAAAAGTAGTTTTAAATTTTATCAACTAGGTTTCATTAATGTTTGCAAATTTAATAAATGTGTTGGTTCTCGTGAAATTTTATTTGGTATTATAATCTAAAATGTAAACAATTATAATTTATTTTAAACTTTTATTATGATTATTATTTGTTCTTTATATCATTTTGATCAAATGATGTATTATAACTTTTATTAGTGTATAAAAAAAAGATGCATTAGAATTTAAAAGATCGAAGTAAACAAACATTTAAAATATATTTTAATTTGAATATTTGTTTTCCTTTTATATTTTTTAAAAAAATATTTTTAAATTTTATCAGCTAGGTTTCATTAATGTTTGTAAATTTAATAAATGTGTTGGTTCTCATGAAATTTTATTTGGTATTATAATCTAAAATGTAAACAATTATAATTTTTTAAAACTTTTATTATGATTATTATTTGTTCTTTGTATCATTTTGATTGAATGATGTATTATAACTTTGGTTAATGTATAAAAAAGAGATTGATTAGAATTTAAAAGATTGAAGTAAACAAACATTTAAAATATATTTTAATTTGAATATTTTTTCCCTTTCATATTTTTAAAAAAAATTTTTTAAATTTTATCAACTATATTTCATTAATATTCGCAAATTTAATAATGGTTTTGGCTTTCATGAAATTTTAATTGGTATTATAATCTAAATTGTAAACAATTATAATTTATTTTAAAGTATTTGATATCGAAGAAACAACCATCCTTCTAATATTGAATATTTGATAATATTATGTTTCCTTTACCATAATTTTTTATTATTTTATAAAAATTAATTAAAATTAATATTGAAGTAGTAGGAAAATGGGTATGGGTATGTGTACGAGATTATACCCGTTATCCGGTGGGGATGGGGATGGGACAAAAGTTTGAAACCCGTTGGATTTGGGTATGAGGATGGGGATGAATTTTTTTTACGAGATGGGTATGGGATAACGAAACTCGTGCCTGCCCCGCCCCGTTGCCATCCCTACTTGAGACATGCTTTGGTCCATCTACCTATGAAATCACCAAGTTGAACTCTTCAAACTACACTAGTATGGATTTGTTGCTCATTATCAAGCAAATTTTAAGAAAATTTGTAATCGCATTTTGGGTTTACTACATGAGGTTATTCTTAATCACTTTCTCTAAAGATGGATCCTTGACATTCACTACAAGTTGGCCATTCACAAACCTATCTCTATCTCCCAAGCAATTGCATTTGCCAAAATTATTAAAGCAAGGCCCAAGGATACTAAAACATGTGTCCCATACTACCAAGCTAAACCAATGAATTTGTCCTACTCAAACACCACCACCCCTACCCCCACTCCAACACCACCACCCTTACCCTTTAGCCCCACATTATAGCCTCCTATACCTTATTCCCTACCACATTTCCTATTAAATGGTTGACAACCTCTTAGCTGCAAGCGTGTCATGCACACGAACTCTGCTACAATTGTGATGAAAAGTTTATCCTTAGCCATAATAAATCTCCTCATACAAAGTTTTTAGTTTTGACGACTGATGATGATTTCGTTGCTAAACCATCACAATCCACTTCGTTAGAACCTAACCCACCTCTCCATTTCCAATTATCCCCCCAAGCCCTCACAAGCCAACATTCCGCTCAAACCTTACGTTTTCAAGGCACCCTCCACAACAACCATTAATTTACTATCTTAATTGACACAAGTAGCTTCCATAACATTTTCAACCTCACCTAGCCTAAGACCAAACTTTCCTTGCCCTTCCTACCCCCATCCAATCTATTTTTAGCCTCCCATAACATAGTGTTTGCCAAACCTTGTGAGTTGCCACCCCCGAGCCCATGACCATCATATTAACCTTTTACCCAACACATCCCTCATAAATGTCCTCCAATCTCTTTCGTTATACATGAAATGCTCCAAAATGGGATAATAAACCTTAGCACCATCCCTTTCTCTTCCCCAATCTTAATCTTATAGTGAAGAAAAGATGGCACATGACTTTTTTGTGTTCATTATGAATCACTCAATTTTGTCATTGTCAAAGATAGATTCCCCATTCCCACCAGTGATAAACTACTAGATGACTTAAGCATAAATACTATTTTCTCAAAGATGGATCTACCATTTGCGCACCACCACACAAAGACAGACACAAAACTTCCTTTAGAACACTGGATGGTCACTATGAGTTCTTAGTCATGCCCTTTGGTCTAACCAACACTCCCTATGCAACCCTTATTTTGATTCTCATGTTCTATGCTTAGATTTCGTTTTAAACCTATTATCTTCTTACTAGTTATTTTTCCAATTTTTCTAGTGTGATGATGTTGTAGCTACAATTAATTACCTATAATGGTGGGAACCACATACTCTTAGGACTTTGAGGATTTCTTGGCCTTACCGCATTTTACAGACCTTTCTTGTTCAAAATTTCACCTTTCTCTCTTCTCACTTATCTATTGCGTTCTAATCACTTTTCGTTTTCTATAAAGGCAACCAAAGCTTTTACGACATTGCAATAACAAATGCCTAAACTTCATACTCTTTTACTAATTTTGACAAACCCTTCGTCTTAGAGACAAATGCTTATAGTGTTACCATTGGTACTCTTTTGAGTCGATATGGTATTCAACTTGTATTCTTCAAAGCTCTTCCCTCTTTGTTTGAGAAATATTTTCCATTGTCGATAAAGAAATAGAGACAATACTTACTAGGACATCAATTTCATATTTATACAAATCATAAGAGCTTGAAGTCACTCTTAACCCAAACTATTCAAGCACCAAAACAACATAAGTGGACAACCAAACTACAACAATTTCAATTTGATATTTTCTACTAAGCTAGATGATCTAACGTCATTGTAGACGCCCTCTCTGCAACTCCAAAGGCGTCATTTTTGTCTCCATCTCTTCATGAATTCCACAATTATTCAACACCCTTTGCCAATTTTATATTTCCACAATAGGGGGTAAAGACTTAGTCTCCAAGACAGAACAATAGAGTTACTTGCAATACCAATTGAAATTTTCTAATAGGTCGTTATATTTTAAGAGATGCCTATTCATATATGACCAAGCAGATGTTTGCTTGCTACTCTTGTTATCTAAGTTCCACTCAATCCTTACCGATGGTCACTTTGGGACTAACCCAATAGTCGTTTGTCTAGCTATCTCATTTTTTCGCCGGCTTATACTGTGACACCAAATGGTTTAAGCAATCTTATGCCATCTTGTGCCCAGTCCAAATAGGTCCTATGACACACTAGCCCACCAAACACAAGGTTTAAAAGCCTAATTGGATGAAGGATTTTTATTTTCATTAGAAATATTTCTTTGAACGTTTATCAACCACCTTTTAGGCTAAAATGTACTACCACTACAAGAAAATCGTGTTTATCGATGGCAGTAATATGTCCGTAATGACACAAATTTGTCGGTAAACTAGTATTATCGACGACCAGAAATCCTTCAGTTAACGCATCGTCGATAACAATTTACCGATGGATGCTTAAGATTCGTCGGTATTTACCGGCGGACTCGTCCTTCGCAAAAACCGTCGGTTATTACCGACAGATCAATCCTTCGGTAATTACCGATGGCCTAACCGTCGAAAACTACATTCTCTATAATGAAATTAGGATAAATGAATGAAGAAAGTTCTTTGATTTTTTTTTCTTCTCTTACTTAGCTCCACTTAGGGTAACAATAGACGTTGCCTAACAACTACATTGTTACATAGGTCTATATTGAACCCTCTAGTTCCAACATTGACGCCTTGCAAAACATTATTTCCCATACCTTGCCTAACTAATCCAATGAGTCTTTTTGCTACTATTAAGAATAGGAAAGACATTAATACAATCCCTTACCCTCAATGTTTATATGGTTTAAATTCTTCTATTGGGCTACAGTTGGCAAGGACTAAGATTGCTGAAGACTTTAAGCACCCTTTAATCAAAGATGTCCCTTTGTCATAAAATTTGAGTTTCTCCGTTATGTAGAGAAAGAACTCTCATCTCACAAAGTTGTATACTTTTTCATAATCAACCTTCAAGGTCATATAAGATCTTTTGTGATGGAGTTCATTCAAGGTCATGCAACTTCAACTAATGGCAATGGGAGTTGATGACGAAAGTTATGGTTGGAAGAAGGCTTTTTATGGAGTAGAAGTAGTGTCAAAGTTTCCAAGACGAGTTGTTCGACCAACATTCAATAAAGTCAAAGTAGAAAGACTATCCCAAAGAGCCAGAAGAACAAGTTTGGGATGCAATTACATGCTTGCTTATTTCTACTATGTTCACTTAGCCAAAATATAATTCCAAATATCCTATACAATTTGACCTAATTACTTTATTTCTACTATATTCAGTTTATTATACCCTAGAGTTGATCGATGTTGAGAGTAACCAATAGTTATTGAGATTAGTGAAGGCTCAGTTTTATTGAATCCTTTGAGCCATAATCCTAGTTGTTGGTCCCTTTGCCTGAGGTCTTTCTTTAGTTTTCTTCTTACTTCCTCCACCACTTTGTTTGCTACTAGTATGCTATCCAAAAATTCCCTCGTATGAAAGCAAATTGTGATATATCTATAACTTTATAGCGACCTTCTTCACTCTTTTTAAAAAAACTTTTGAAATAATATTGTACACCATATTAGCCATTTAACCTTTGATCATATTAGCATATAAATGAAGTGTGGCTACCTTTGGACCAAAATACATGAGAATGAAACTCTTTCATTGCATCCATAATGTTCCTTTTTAAAGTTTCCCGATAACACTTGATGATCTAGCCTTCAACTTTTACAACTTTCACAGTTCCACACTTGAAAATTCCTATTAACATGACATTCTGCTTGATGTTAAAAGATGGAAATGAAATACCCTCCAAATTAATTTTAAGATGTACTTTCCCTTCGAACTTTTTCATAAAGAAAAATATTGCTTTTACTTTAATATTGTAGGTTCTCATACGAAGTATCTTAAAATTCACCCTTTTATTCCGGTCTTAATCTTCCTCCAACTAATAATAGAATGAAAAATTTTGTATTTGAATCTCCTACAATGAACTATTTCATTCTAATAATATATATTCATAATAATAATAATAATAATAATAAAATGTTGTTTTTGAATAATTAATACATAAATACTGCTAAAATTCTTCAAAAAAAAATATTGACTTTGAATGTGTTTAAATGTGTATAATTAATAAAACGACAATTTTCAATTGCCCAGATAAAATTCTAGCATGGTTGATTTAAATCATAAAATTTAGGAATTCCTTACAAAATTTTAGATCATTTTATGTGAATATATTATACAACTCCGCAATCAATGCTAGGAGTTATGAAACTATATGAGAAAATTAAAAAAAGAAACTTTTAACATTTTTCACAAATAAATTTCATTTTTTCCAATTTTTATATTTTGTATCACAATCGTTTTTAATATTTATTATATTAAAATTATCAACAAAGTCGATTATAAGCTAACAAAAAATTTAGAAGATAATAAAATTGAATTAAATATAGAAAAAAGAAGAACAAATAAAACAATAAACGGATGTATAACTAAAAGTATAATTTAACCTATTTTTAGTATGTTGATTAGAATAAAAGAAACTTCTCTATTATCATGAAAATACAATTCACCCTTCTATAAACATAAACTAAGAAATAAGATCTCATTTTCCTAAACACAATCAACACTTTACAATATCATTTAAACTTCACAAATAAATAAAAATTAGTATTGCATTCCTATAAGTCTAACGTTTTTTTTTTCTCTTGTAACAGCCTTTAGCTATTTCCATATAAATTGTGGTGGTGAACAAGTGAATAGTGAAGGTATAGTGTATGATGCTGACTCGGATCCATCAGGGCCAGCAACATCTGAAAAGAACCATGAAAACTGGGCCTCTAGCAATACCGGACATTTCTTGGATGGTGGTAATAATGAAGAAGAATATATCCAGCGAAGTCAAAAAATACACTTTCTATGTCGGATTCTGCATTGTATCAGACTGCACGTGTATCCCCTATTTCTTTGACTTATTATGGAATGTGTCTGGAAAATGGAGACTACACGGTATTGCTGCATTTTGCAGAGATCATGTTCACTGATGATAACACATATCGCAGTCTGGGAAGACGAATATTTGATGTTTATATTCAGGTACTAAATGCTTAATTTAATTATGTTTTGATCATGGCCAACAAAGTAGAATTGGCTAAACCTACAAAAATGTCACAGAACATAAATAGAATTGGCTAGTAGTGCATTTGACTTCACTCATAGAATTATTCAAAGTTTAGACTGTATAAAAACTATAGACGTCAAAATCCATTAATGTTTGGATTCGAACTATTGTAGGGAAAGCTAGAATTGAAGGATTTCAATATTGCAAATGAAGCAGGAGGAGTTGGAAAGAATTTAAAAAGAAAATTTTCAACCACTGTTAGTAATAAGTCTTTAGAGATTCGTTTTTACTGGGCTGGAAAGGGAACAACTGCTATCCCAGAAAAATCAGTATATGGACCTCTTATATCAGCTATATCTGTGACTCGTGGTGAGTTACTTTGTCTTTATCACTTTGTTCTTTCAATTTTACATTTAAGGCATCAAATGGCTTGTATTGCTCTTCCGCAATTATAAGTAAACACTTCCACAACAGATTCAGGTGGCATGGCTATAGCGGTTATAATTGGGATAGCAATTTCTGCAATAGTATTTGTCATCCTTGTTGTATTTGGCTGGAGACTTCATATTCGGAAAAGAAATTCATTGGCAAAAGGTAATTCTCTAAAATAAAGTCACAAACTATAAATGGTCTATATGTTTGTTTTGATTTCAAAATAGATTTTTACATTTCATTTCTCTAAAAATATTTTACGTGGAAATAGTATATGCACAACCATATAAAATGCTTTTATATTGTAGTTATAAAAAAATATTGAATTGTAAGTTTGGTCATTTTGATGATAATTATTTTAAAATTCATAGTAAACATGATTTTCAATTATCTGACAATGTAACAAATATACACTACATAATCACAAAATCCAATCTTTACTGTGTCATTTAGTAGGATAACTTTTTTAATGGATAAAAGATGTTATTTCAATTTGGTATATTTTTTGGTAATTAAAACAAGAGAAAATAATTGTATACTAACAACATAAAATAGTTTTATATCTTCGAATCCCAACCTATTATGTATGACAAATGTATTGACTTTCATAATTATTACCTTAACAAGGGTTTAACAATGATCTATAATGTCAGAACAGTGTATCGTAATTAAACTTTTAAAATAAGAGGCATCTAATTTCAGTATTCTATGGACAGAGTTAAAGCATTTAAATTTGCAAGTGGGTTTGTTTACTATGCGTCAAATCAAAGTTGCAACAAATAACTTTGATATTGCTAACAAGATTGGAGAAGGAGGCTTTGGTCCGGTCTACAAGGTCAATATATTACATAACTTCTCATAACTATTTTGATTCATTTATTGAATTTTATAAATAATCTATTACATAATACAAAAAAGTCACGAAAATTGTGTATTCTTTTCTGTATTTATAGGGTACTTTATCGGATGACACAATAATTGCAGTTAAGATGCTTTCATCAAAGTCTAAGCAAGGGAACCGTGAGTTTATAAATGAAATAGGGTTGATTTCAGCTTTGCAACACCCTTGTCTTGTTAAACTTTACGGTTGTTGTGTTGAGGGAGATCAATTGTTGTTGGTATACGAATATCTGGAAAACAATAGCCTTGCACGCGCTTTATTTAGTAAGTATTTGTTTTCATAATCATCAAATCTACTTCCTTAATTTAATGTAACATATTTTCAATATTTATACGACTAAATGATTTTAATGTCTAATTTATGTAGGACAAGAAGAATCCAGTTTGCAATTGGATTGGCCAACCAGGTATAAGATTTGTGTTGGTATTGCTAGAGGCTTGGCTTTCCTACATGAAGAATCAAGATTAAAAGTTGTTCATAGAGACATAAAGGCTACTAATGTGTTGTTAGACAAAGACTTGAATCCAAAAATATCTGATTTTGGTCTTGCAAAGCTTGACGATGAGGACAATACTCACATAAGCACAAGAATTGCGGGGACTTAGTAAGTGGATTGAAGTTTCCAAATATTTTCTTTTATGTAAATGTCATTTAAGCATTATTTTCTTACATGGTATAATTATTATGATAATTCAAATTACAAGTTTTAAGCATTATTTGATTTAAGAAATTTGGTATGATTATGGATTTCAATTATGCAGTGGGTATATGGCTCCAGAATATGCCATGCATGGTTATTTAACTGATAAAGCAGATGTTTATAGTTTTGGAGTGGTTGCCTTGGAAATTGTAACTGGAAAGAGTAATACCATCTCTCGACCCAAGCAAGAAGCATTAAATCTTTTAGATTGGGTAACTTCTATTTTCTATGGTTGTTTGTGTGAATCCAATTATTTATTGCATAGTATATTTATGTTGTGTTACTTTTCGTGTCCTTCAACTTTTGAATATGATAACTTTACATGTGTTACATTCAACTTGTGACCTCTTATATTTTTTTGTACTTTATCTTTTCCTTTTATTTTATTTTCACATGCTTCGTATGTTGGCTTTTTTTCAATAGGCAAATTTATTGAAAGAGAAAGGGAATCTGATGGAGCTTGTTGACAGAAGGTTAGGTTCAAATTTCGATGAAAAAGAGGTTATGATGATGATAAGAGTGGGTCTTTTGTGCACAAATGCCACTTCAAATCTTAGGCCTACCATGTCATCAGTTCTTAGCATGCTTGAAGGAAAAATTGTGATTCCAGAATTTATTTCAGATCCATCTGAAATAATGGATGAAAAGAAGCTAGAGTCTATGAGACAATATTATTCTCAAATGGAAGAAAATGAGAGCAATGAAACACATACATATCATAGTTCATCAAAAGATGGGCCATGGACTGCTTCATCGTCATCAGCTGTACACCTATATCCTCTCCATATTGATTCTTCTTATTGGGAGAAAAGAAATTAGGAGGTTGTATTTTTGTTCTTTCACAATATTTTTACACCACATTTTTCCTGTTATTATGTGATATTATAAATTATCAGAAGGTTGATTACATTTACTATAATGATTAGTTAACATAATGTGTGATACTCTTTACTATTTATATGGTCATAATAAAAAGCACAACAATAATAACAAGAAAATGGATACATTAATTATCTTTTTTGAATAAGTCAAGAAATGTCTAAAACAAAATGTAAAGTCTAGTATAATAGCAATTTCTTGTACTTCAACATAAATATTATTTCACCTATGCCTACATAGCCAACTCACAATTGTTTGACTTGTGATGTTAAGGTTGCAGTAGATCATGTTAAGTCCAGACGATACAAAGAATTAAGACTAACAACTCTAAGTAGTCTTATTATGTTTGGACGATACAAAGCATCTCATTAAACAAATGCTCTATTTTAGTTTCGATAATAACAATACAATATAATATAATAATGACGATATATGTAGTAATTCAACTAACATTTTTAGTCTTACAAATATAAGACATCAAATTGAGAAACTATTGTTTATCAAATGATAACAAAGAATTAGATGAATACAATTATCTATCGTCTAACGATTATATCTAAAATGTCTTTTAATAGAATTGAGTTAGTTTTGGTTGCTCAAATATTTAAGGTTAAATTACTCTTTTGGTCCCTCTATTTGTCATGAAATTTCAGTTTGGTCCTCAAGTTTCTCGTTGTCTCAATTTGGTCCTCATTTTCTTAAAAATGACTCAATTTGGTCATCACCATTAACTTTGACCAGACTGTGTTAAAGTCAACGCCACGCGTCAATTTCTGGTTTTTTTTTTTTTTTTATTTTTTTGAATTTTTTTGAATTTTTGAATTTTTTTGAATTTTTTTTAAATTTTTTTATTAGTTTTTACACGTGTCTCTTCACAGTTGTGCCACGTGTCAAAATGACTCAATTTGCTTCCTATATTTGTTTTTAGTTTCAATTTAGTCATAATTTTTGTAAAAATGAAGCAATATTGTCCCTCCTTAGACTGACACTCAATTTAATCTTTGTATACAACTTATGATGATATTCTTAATAAAATTGACGTTTTTATTAAATATTTGTAGAAATATTTTTAAATAAGTTTTTTTTTACTTTTATTATTAAACAAAGTTAAACCCCAAACTTAATTTAAAAAATTAACAATTTTGTCATCATATATAAAGGCATCAAGTGTATGATATTATACAAACTTTGTGAAGATTAAAAATCAAATAACTTGTCACACATAAGTTTAGGAACTAAATTTCAAGTTCAAAACAAAACCAAAGTCTAATGTTTTGTTTAGAATTTAAAGTTAATTTAAAATATTTATAGAAATATTTAATAAAAACGCTAATTTTAATAAGAATATCACCATAAAATTTATAAAAAAATAAATTTAGTGTCAATTTAAGGAAGGACAATACTGCTTCAGTTTTACAAAAATTGGGACTAAATTGAAACTAAAAACAAATATAGGAACTAAATTGAGTCACTTTGACACGTGGCACAACTATGAAGAGACACGTGTAAAAAATAAAAAAAAAATTCAAAAATTCAAAAAAATTCAAAAAAATTCAAAAAACTTCAAAAAATATTCAAAAAAACCAGAAATTGACACGTGGCGTTGACTTTAACACCGTCTAGTCAAACTAACGGTGAAGACCAAATTGAGTCATTTTTAAGAAAATGATGATCAAATTGAGACAACGAAAAACTTGAGGACCAAACTGAAATTTCATGACAAATAGAGAGACCAAAAGAGTAATTTAACCAATATTTAAATGTGGAAATAAAATATTTATGCCAAAATGTTTATACTCTAATGTATTAATTATCTATGATCAACTAATATGTGCTCATGAACCTACATGTTAAATTTTTACATGACTAGATGACTTTATTATTACATTGAGCAAATGATACAACTTGAAAGTCATTAGACAATAGGAGATAAGACAATACAAGGTCAATTCATTAGACGATATACATATAAGAAGAATTAGTACTTACACTGATCAAAAGATTCAATATGAAAAGCTCTAACGATACAGGTGTAATCTTATCAAACTATACAAAAGATAATTGATCAAAAGATGGATAAGACACTTCCATCAAACAACTACAAGACCTCGTCTAAGGCATTTTGTTAATTTTTTTATCGCTTTACTTGCTCTTATAATTTGTTTACTATACTTATTTGATTATATTAATAAGATATAATGACTAAAATAATTTTATAAAATGAAATCTAAATCAAAGGATTACGTAAAGCAAACTAAATATTGAAATTACTTTAAATGTTAAATTGTCATTTTAAGTTTATATACAAAAATTCTTTTATTCAGAATATGACTAAGATTACGATCAATCCTGATATATTCACGTTCTATATTTGAATTTATTATAACATAATGACATGCTATATTTTGTGAAGTTTCTATAAGTAGAGAATTTTGAAACATTTGAGAGAAGATAATATTAATACTTTCTATATGAAGTACTCTTTGAGTTTGACAAAAATACACAAGATCAAAGGCTTAAGCAAAGATGTCTCACAAACAAAAAATCTCAAAGAAGAGTTTTTGAAGATTATCTTAAAGATTACATCAATAAATTTCATTTAAACTGTTTAACTCGAAGATGATCATTCACCACATACCAACATCAAATATTTATTTGCTACAACGGTCATATTGTTAATATGTCTATACTCAAGAAAATTGAGGGCCTTGAAGTCAAACCAACGAGGATAACTTTACTACTCGTGGATCGATCAATCAAATGCCCAAATAGAGTTGTTGAGGATATACTTGTGCAAGTAGACAAGTTTACTTTTCTAGTGGATTTCGTCATACTCGTTATGGAGGAAAATATTGAGGTTCCTCTCATTCTTGGAAGACCATTCATGAAAACCACCAAAGTTATCATAGATGCTAATAGCGGCAAGCTCAAAATCAGAGACCAAGAGATGGAGGTAAAATTCAAAAATGTTTGAAGGAATTTGTAAGACTCGCAAAATTTAATTAATTAAATAAATAATTAATTAATAAATACAGGTAGTGGGAGCCTTTATGGCATTAAATTCTAACTTATATGACGTGGAAAAGTACTAGCTCAAGTGGTTGAGAGTACTTAATTGTGCCCAAGTCTTGTGTATGCCAATTGTGTGTTATTTATTTGTTATTATTTTTAAATATATGTTGATCATGTTGAATGGTTAGCATTTATTTGGCATTTGCGTGGTTGTGGGTTCAAACCTTGCTTAGAACAAATTAAACTTTATTTTTGCCAAACTTAGTTTTGGCTTGAATATGCAAGGGTGGTGTAAACCCTAGCAGACATAGTAGCCAAGAGGGGCTGGAAAATAGTCCTTAATGAGCAATTGAATGGTAATTATCATATACTTTAAGTCAATTTCGTTTTTCCACATTAAACTCACATTAATACAATAATTAGGGGACAATTAACGGAAAATGAGAGAGTTTTTGTGGCTGGTTTTACTGGATTGGTTAAGGGAGACAAAAATCAGAGTGTGGTGAGTGAACCATTAAGGCTGAGTTGAGGAGAATTAAGGGAGGCTATTGGAAACAAGGAAGAATCAAGAGTCGTTCAACCTTTTAAGCGAAAGGATCCAGGTTAGGGGAGTTTACGCGTAAATTTTATATATGAGCCTGAACTGTATAATGATTAATATGAATTATGTGCCTATATTTCGTTTCTGGTTGAAATTTTGGGTTTCTGGAAAATTTCCAGAAACCACCTGACAGGCTGTTCATAGCTGCCAGGCGGCACATGCACTTGGTCTATTTTCTAGGTTCTTGAAGAGGAACCGCCTGGCGGCACATTCCCGACCGCCAGGCGACACATGGCGTTTACCCAATTCTAGGCTATTAGAATGAAGGGCCTGGTGGTATTGGTTGAGCCGTCGGGCGACGCGCGTTGGTTTGATGCATTTTTACGTTTTTCTGGGTTCTGGGCTATCTTGTGAAACTGTGAGATAATTGGAGAGGGTCGATGATTTTGGGTACGTTACGAATTAGGGTTCGAATAATTGAAAAGTCTTGGATTTTTAGGAGTTAACTATAGTAAATTGGATTGACTTTGATTGGTTTTGTGATAAATTAATATTAGAGCCCATCTAATCTTGGTAAGCCTGAGTGAATTGGTCAAAGTGATGTGGAAGAAGGTATGGATGTTCATAGGTGCAGGGAGAAATTCTGATTTTTCTAGGATTTGGTTGCACCGCTTGGCGCCAGGCGCTGTCGCAGACATTGGAGATTGTGTGGTTGTAGGATGCAAGGTGGAGTCGGACTCTGTTCTAGTTTTGGCATAATGGAACGAGGGGTTTTGGTTGATATTTTGAACAGATCATAATAATGTCCAAGGCATGAATTCCAGTAATTGGTTAAGACTTAGATTTCATGGGTGCAGTGACAAAAGAAAGTGGAGGGAGGTATAAATTAGGTTAAGGAATCAGAATTGAGGTGGTATGAGTTACTATAAGACTTGGATTACATAGCATGCAGTAGAGTACAAATTCTGGGGTTTAGTCGAGCTATGTGAATAAGGTTCAAAAAATAGGACTTAATCTTTCCAACGGTTCCTACTCATGAGAGAAGTGTTAGTAGGCCTTAGGCAACTGTGAATGGAAAATTTAGAGACAAAGCTGGTACTTCTAATGAGTGAATTGTAGTATGGTAAGTATGAGCAAGGTTAACTCTAGAGAAGCCTATTTTTAGCATATTGGGGGTGTCGTACTTAAATGGAAGTGGGAGTTGGGATAGGGAGTTAATCACTTGAGGAGTGATGCACATAAGTTGTAAGGAATTAGCGAGAGCTTGGAAGTATGGAATGAAGGATAAAACAAGGTCTGACTAACTTTAAACCAGTACAGCACAGGTATTAGTATGGCGCCTAGCGGCAGAGTTAAATCCGCCAGGCGACAACTTTGATTTCAGGAGCTTTGTATGACGTGAGGCGCCTAGCGGTGAAGGATGTTCCGTCAGGCGATAGCTATAGGATCAATGGTCTATAGAGTGCGTGCGCCTAGCGGTGTGGGCTGTCCCGCCAAGCAGTAGCTGCAGTACTTGATGGTTCATAGGCGCTTGGCGCCTGGAGGTACACGTCCCCCGCCAAGTGGTCTGGAAGTCGGTATTGCCTAGCGGTACGTGTCCCCCGCTAGGCGATTTTGCTGCTGCAACCTTGGGTTGTTTGTTCTGTAGGCGTGATCTACAAGGCTTTTGGTGATGCTTCAAAAATGGGATTGCTGGTGTTCCTTGAGTTGAGCTCGGAATGTATCCCTTGAGTTGTGGCTCGGGATAGGGGTAAGCACATGGTATTCCTTGAGTTGTCGCTCGGAATAGCATCTCTTCAGTTGTGGCTCGGGATGGCGGATGAACAGGAGGAACTCTTGAGTTGTGGCTTAGGTTGGCGAGTGTTGTCGGTGTGAGTGTGCTGGTTGTGGCCAGTATGGATGGGTCCATATAGATTGCCCTCTTCAGTTGTTGACTGACGAGTTTGGTAGTCTTGAGACGTTACGAACTATGTTCGTATTTGGGAACTCCACCTGGCGTTACGTTACGGTGTGTGATTTGTAGCAATGATTTCCAGCACGTGCTCTATCGGTTGTGGCCGATAGGTATGGCAGCAAGTCATCTTGAAGTAATCACTAGAATATGTAGAACACAAATAACATGGTTGTGGCCATGTGATATGAAATCCAATAGGGGAATTCCTTTAGGGTGTTTGCATGATATATATGAAAATAAGTGTGTTTTATATATGTATGTAAATATTTATATGTATATTCTGTTAAGCTCACCCTATCTACGTGTGCTTGGCGATAATCGTGTACGCGGTACACGTGAGCAGATGATGCTGATGCAAGTTGTAAGATCCGGGAAAATTAAATAGTTATTTAATTAATTATTTAATTAGGACGGATAATGAGAATATTTAAAGCAATAAATGCGAGGAGCTATGACGTGGAAAGGTACTAGCTCAAGTGGTTGAGAG